>Ga0265293_10004520_pt1 | contig 24429 bp, 10 predicted proteins | sample Munlanlewell138R_FD_192505 | JGI IMG/M metagenome (GOLD analysis project Ga0265293, IMG submission 192505) | Leachate microbial communities from a municipal landfill in Southern Ontario, Canada - Leachate well 138R | ecosystem: Engineered > Solid waste > Landfill > Unclassified | place: Canada...
TGTCTAAATGTCTTCTAACTGGCATGATACCACTGGAAAGATTGTAGTTTGAATATGGACAATGGGCAGCATATACACCATTTTTAGCCATCAAATCAATCTCATCATCCTTATTGTATATACAATGGGCCATAATAGTCTTAGTTTGCCCAAATAAATTAAAGTCTTCGTATACTGAGGCATAGTTCTCAGATTGTGGGAAAAGCTCCTTTACCCATAGAACTTCGGCATTGTTTTCATTTAAATGGGATTGAACTGCAGCATTATATTTAAAAGCTAAATCTCCTAAAGCCTTTAAAAGTTCTTCTGAGCAAGTAGGTGCAAACCTAGGAGTAATAATAGGTTTAACTAAGGGTGATTTGTCCATATATGCCTTTAATATTTCCTCAGTCTCAAGGATAGAGTCTATGGTGTTTTCTGTTAATTCAGGAGCCGTATTTCTATCCATATTTACCTTTCCTACATAAGCTCCAAGTCCTGCTTCCATAAACATATCCATTAACAACTTGGTGCTATCCTTGTGAACGCTGGCAAATACTACTGCTCTAGTGGTACCTACTCTCCAAAGTTCGTTTATCAGTCTAGTAAACACTTTTCTAGAATAATCTAAATCCCCATATTTCCCTTCCTCTGGGAATGTATAGGTCTCAAGCCAAGGAATAAGCTCCTTATCTAGACCCAAACCCCTATTAGGATATTGGGGAGCATGAAGATGTAAATCAATAAAGCCTGGTATAATCAATTTACCTGTAAAGTCTTTTAAGGTATAGTCTTTGTAGGATTTATCTAACTCCTTAGAAATCTCTACTACTTTTCCATCTGCTACTATAATATATGAGTCTTCATGGATTTCAAGTTTATCCTTGTTTGGAGTAAATACTATGTTTCCTTTTAACACTATTTTACTCATATTTCATCACCCCTTGTATTATTACCCAGTTTTTTAAAAACTGCAACTAACATAATTAGTCGACTATATTATATTATTAACTAGATAATAATCCTATGTATATATTATACAAATTATAAGAAAAACACAAGGAGAAATTTGTCCTTGTGTTATGGAGATTTAAATATATTCCTTAATCTATCTAATAATACATTTTTTTCTGTACAACAACTATTAATTTCCCTTTCATGATTAAAATAATCCCCGAATGCAGCAGTTATATTACCTTCGCATATAAATATGGCTACAGCCTTTGTAGTGTCCCCTACAATTACTCCCTTGTCCTCTTTCATATAAGCAATATAATCCTTTGTTTCTTTTATAACCTGGGAACCATCAGCCCATATAAACATGTCCAGCAATTCCTTATATTCATCACTATTATCCTTAGTAAAGGCCTTGACTAAAGGTTTGCACAAGGATAGATAATTATCAAATTCTCTTTTATAACCTTCTATGGCTTTTTTGTCGGAAATTAAAGTACATGGTACAATGTCTTCCATATTTCCTACAGATGTAGAGATAATAGCCCCAGTTTTTGGTGCAATGAAGAGAGTTCTCTTGAAAACCCCATCTCTCTTTTTAGGATAATAATAGGCTTCTATGGATCCCGTCATATATAAGGGCATCCACCCTTTTATTGCAATAAGCATTTCATCCAAATCCCTATTAACACTATGTATAATCCTAATACGATTTCCTTGTAATATAACTTGTCCCATTAAGCCTCTCCACTTATTAAAAAATCCTACATCGTCTCCCAACCAATCCATTCCCTCATCACTGGATAGATATAGGGTTTGTGGAGTTTTAGCATTTATAACGCTTTCTAGAAACAATAATACTGCTTCTCTTTTTCCATCTATTCCATAAAAAATACTGAATTCATGGTTGTTGATACAATCAATTTCACATTTTCCATTATTTGCTTTTAAGAAGAGTTTTTCATTAAAATACTCTTCCATATCATCTAAATTATAATTCTCATCTACTAGCCAACTATATAATAATTCCTCGGAATCCTTAATATTCCTTTCACTTATTAGATTGGATTTAGAAAGTCCATCTAAAAAAGCCTGATGTTGATCATCATGCCATTTTCTAACAAAATACCTTGCCATAGTCTTTGGAAAGCTTGCTTCTTTAGGAAGTGTCCTTTTCCCATTTCGAAGTCTGCTTATATAAGAAGCATCCATAGAAATATAATGAGCCAGAGAACTGTTTGTAGTCTTAGTAATATTCATTAAAAAATCCAATTTCTTACCAAATTCCATTGCTCTCCCCCCTTGATTAATTATATCATTTCCTATTTTTTCTTACAATAAAATTGACACAATTTGTGTCATGAATTTGTCATTGACAATCTATTGAGTTATAATGTTTTACCACCCTAAAGTAGTATAATAAAGTATAGGGAGGTGAATTTTATGTTTAAAAGATTTATTGCATTTTTTTTAGTCCTTACCATGATATTTCCAACTAATTTCATGGGCTTTTCCTTTGCTGAAGGAGGGCCAAGTATTAGCCACATTGACACTATTTCATGGGAAGGAAGGTTGCCAAAAGTTGGAGATAAGATTTTCTTTATTCAAGTTCTAGGTCACAATTTACAGAGCGCAGGGAATTTGAATGTAGAAGCATTGTTAAAGGAGGGAGATGATTTTACAAAGGTAGCATCCCAGATGGAAAGCACATTTCTAGGTCTCTCTGATGATGGAAGAGAAGTATATATATCTAAAATGCAAATGGATGGAGACTTGGCTATTGAAGATGGAAAAAGTTATTATCTAGATGTAAAGGATGAAAATGGAGATTCCCTACTTAGTGAAGTTGACAAATATTTTAATGGATCAATTCCATATTCAAGTATTAGTGCTGGGGATATGAATATTAAAGAAATCCCTTCAGACCTAAATACTCTATCCTTGGAATTTACTGCCTATATTGACAACAAGGATTTCCTACCAACTGATTTAGATATTAAATTAGTCGAAGGAAATGTACCATGGGGTAATCCAGATGGACCTATGACTCCAGTAGCTGATATTATTAAAAATACTATGATAGTAGATGAAGGACTTGGTGGCGGATACTATATCTCCGGTGATTTTAATTTTTATGGGGATCTAAGTCCTGGAGATAAGCTTTATATCCAAATCACCCTAAATAATCAAGTTGGATACTCTTATTCCTCCATAAAAGTCTTGGATGGAAACAATCCCACAGTAACAAAGTTTAATGTGAAAAATGGTTTTGGCTCTTATAATGATAGTGATCATGGAGGTGAACATGGTACTGAAGGAGATCTACAATCAGAAAATGTATTCTATATAGATAATGATGCTGATTATCTAGACTTTGAGTTTATTGGTACAAAAATGGAGGATGAGAATAAGCTTACAGTCACTACTGATGTTTATGGTATAAAAACCATGGTCCCAACACAAACAATTATCAACCCTTTGCCAAATGGCTTATTTAAGGTTAATGGAAAGATTAATGATATCCCTGATGAAGAATTTAAGATAGATGTGTTTTATGACAACACACCTCTAGAAGTAGCCACTATCAAGAAGACTAATTTAGAAGGTGCTAATTCTATACTCTACAACAATAATTGGCCCTATGGTGAAATACTTGAGGTAATGTCAGATGAGCCTATTGAACTAGTCCTAAAGAAGAGTTTAAATATTAGTCCCAGCGGTATTACTGCTACCTTAGATGGAAGTTCAGTAAATCTCACTGCCAGAAAAAACGAAAATAATGATATTGAAATTACGCTAAACCCATCATCTCTTAGTGGTGAAAAGAATTTGGAGCTTTATTATGGTGGTGGTAGGATTAAATCCCTCTACTACGACTATAAATTTGACGATGTTAGTGGAACTATTTCTGAGGAAAAAACTCTATTTTCAAACTCTACTTTAATATATGAACAGATGCCTATAATATTTAACTTTAATCCAGATCCTATTCCTTTATTAAAATCCGTAGAAAATCAAGATAATAATTTAATCATAAGAGGAAATGGATTTTCATCAGGTAAAACCTATACTGCCTATTTATTAAAGAAAATAAATAGTCCACTTACTGCTCAACCATTTGAAGTAAATGCTAGCTTTATTTCCAGCACAGAGCTAAGAATCAATAGTAGTGTATTGACATCTTTGCCTACTGGTCTATATGCAGTTTATCTAAAAGAAGGTCAAGAATTGATCAATGGTTTTGTAGATGCAGCACTAAGGACTCCTAAATCTGGTGGTCCTGTGGTGGTATTACCTACGGTTAAAATCAATAATGGTGAATTATTTACATTAACCCCCCAAGTTACTTTAAGCTTTAATTCAGGGAGTTATGAACAGGTAAGGTTTGCAGAAACAGAATCAGAACTAAATATTGCCTCATGGCAAAATATTGTATCTGAAATCCCCTATACTCTAAGCGAAGGATATGGGAATAAAACCCTATACTTCCAGTTTAAATCAAGTATATCTTCAAACTATTCATTGAACAAGAGCATAGATTATAGGAAATCAGATTTAGATGATATGTTGGAATTTGGAATACAAGGAGCTAAAAAAGATGGTGATAGTACCATATTAAATGAGGATATTTATTATACCTTCTTTGTAAAATCAAATCAGGATAATCTGACAGGAATAGTTGAATTTTTTGATGATACTGATGTTGAAATACCTATTCTGAAAACTGAAGTCAAGCGAACAGGTAAACTTGATAATACCTACACCTATTCTAAAAAAATAAAAATAGATACTAGCTACAGTCAAGCAAAGAAAATCAGGTTTTATCTTAAAGATAAGGATGGTTTATTATCTAATAAGGAAATGCTACCAATCAATGTACAAAAAGAGGCCCTAATCACCAATAGCCAAACCCTATTTAAAACTTCCTACTATGATAAATACTATGTCAACAAAGGTAGTAGTGTAGATTATAAACTATGGGGTACACCGAACTTTACAGTATCTGCAAAACTAAATTATCTAGGAACTGATAATACAAATAAAGTTGAGGAAATAGCCTTTAAGACTAATGATAAAGGCCAGTATGCCACAACCCAAATACTTCCTGATGATATAGCAAAAGTTCTAAGCATAGAATATACTCTCACCGACCCAAGAAATCCTCATAACAAAGCTAGTAAATACAAAGAAGAAAACCTTGAAGTAACCAGTACTCTAAATCTAAAGGCCCTTAATAATAATGATGGAGCATTTAATGGTAAATATCTTAGAGTCTATATAGATAATCACTGGTATGGCAAATCTATGGAAATAAACAATAATGGTGACAACTTTACCTTTAGCAATTTACTTCCATCTAATAGCTATAAGTACGAAATTAGTGATAATCGGAAAATCTATTTATCAGGTAGTGCAGAGCTTAAATCAGGGCAAGAGACAAATGTAAATATGAACAGTGAGAAAAAGCCTGCTAAAATTAAATTTAGTGTTCCTGATACATTAAAGGGTGTATCTATTTATGTAAAAGATTATGGATATGTGTATCCAGGCCAATATTATGATGGTTTTGAAACAGGAGATACTATCACCTATAGCTTCTATTTGCCCTACTATCTCCATAAGGAATTCAAACAACCAGATGTGACTTACTATACAGTCAATAATACTCTTAACCATATTGATATCAACTTAGATAAGTTTGAAATGATTACCTATAAAGGCACAGTCATAGACAATAAACTACCGGATAGAAAAATCGAAGGTGTAAATATTAGCTTCCAACAAGAATTCACATACAATGATGCTCAATATATCTACCATTATGATAGTACCACTACAGATGAAAATGGGAATTTTGAAATCCAGCTTTATAAGGGCTATGATGGGGATTTGGCCTTTTCAAAAAATGGATATTTCTACAAAGAAATAAAGCCAGACACAAGCAATTCATCTGAAAACAATAATATTGGAATGGAATATAGCACAAAAAATAGGCTCTCTATAAATGCATTCACAAGGGGACTGTTGGAGCAAGGTCAAAACCCTAATGAGTTAGAGCTTTTAAGCATAAGCAACTTTAAGATTAAAAATATCCAAATACTGGATGGGGATAAAGTAATATATTCCACCTATTATACTTCTCAACCCTATTTCATCTTGCCAGGTAATGTAGACAATAAAACATTAAGGGCTAAAGTAGATTTCTTCCATATGCAATCTGACAAAGACTATTACGATTTTACGCTTGATGCCTATGGAAATGGCTCTGTAGATGTATTAGGGGTAAGTGATGGTGTTGTTAAAGCTAATGTAGAAACAAATGACAATAACCTAACCGCCTATATGATGATTTTTGATAGTAGTGGAAGACTATCTAGTATATTGAATGGTAGGGGCCAATTTTCATCTGAACAGCTAGCTTTAAAAAACGGCAACTACACTGCATTATTCCTAAAAGGAAATGGTCTTGATAAGTTAGGAAATATGAAGACCCTAGAAGCTTTTAATTTCCTTGGACTCAATGAAAATGCACAATATATTAAAAAAACCTTTACTATTAGGCAAGGAAATATTATAAACTTAGGAAAGATTACTATACCAAATGAAACTTTCGAAGAAAATATTAGCAAGTCAGAAAACAGTATCAAAACAAAATTTGTTCCTGATAATAATACTGGATTGGTCCATTTCTTAGGAAGGATTAAACCAGAATTCCCAGATCCAGAAGCTAAAGTAGAACTATCTTATATTCATGTATCTACAACAGGACACTTTAAAAATAGTGAGTTTTATTTTAACAATAATGTAGTAAAACCAAATAATAATCCTTATACCTACTATGTTAGATTAGATAGTCCTGGAGACATGACTATCACTGGTAGTGTAGTACCTTCTACCACTGATAAGTTTGACTTAAGCTTTATGCTTGCTTACACAATAAATGGGAAATACCATTATGAAACCTTTGGTGCAGGGGATGTAGATATGCCAAAGGTAAGCATTGTAGCTCCGGGAGAAGTATTTATGAATGATGGGGCAAAGAATGTATTAGTCAGAGGAATTGGATTACCTGAAAGTGATATAGAGATATATGACAATGATATATTGGTAGGGAAGGTGAAAATCCCAGCTAATAGGACTTCATATCAAACTATGATAAATCTATCTGAACCTCATATTCCAGTGGCCCATACCCTATATGCAAAAATGATTACAAAGGAAAAGGAAGAACATTTATCAAGCTTAAAGACCTGTGAGATAATAGATCCTGATTTAATGGCATATGTTAGTGATTTTGAATATAGCCACTATTCCACCATTACAAACAAGACACCAATGGATAGTAGTGAGAGCATAGTTGCCACTTATGTACCTGGGCGTAGTTCTAGCTTTAAATTCCGTATCAACAATCTGTTAAAAAATGACTTAGACTATGTAGCAGTTAAAGTAAGTGCTAGCGGCGAGGAAAGATATTATGAAGCCACCCATGATGGGGATGTGGATGATGGCAATGATAAATACTCTAAATGGAAACTTAGTACAGTGCTGGAATTTCCGGGAGACTTGTCAGTATACTATGCACTTAAGGAAAATGTGCCCTTAGGCCCTATTTCTGGTACTAGACCTATAGATTTTGAAGAGGCCATTAAGACACCTGATGTAGACCTTGCCAATATACCAGAACCTATCAGAGCTAGCCTTTCAAATAGAGTCATTGACAAGAATAGTGACACAGAAATGGATATGAAAATACCAATACAAGGTGGAGGAGAAGTTAGATTAACTGGTAAATTCACGGAAAATCACAGAATAACAGAGGCTGAACTAATAGCCCAAGGCTTTACTAAGTTTGAAACCAATAAGGGCTATTATTGGACTAAGGAAAGCCTGAGAGAATCTGGAAATAATCTGGAACTAAGCAAAACCATATACTTTAGCCCAGAGCTAACAAATATATTGAAATCTGGCTACGCAAGGATCAGTCCATTTTCCGGCACTCAACTTGCAATGGACTTTGGCTCTGACTATTCTATACGATTGGCATTAGATACAAGCGATGCCTTGAGCAAGGCTGATTATGCTGGGTATGTCTATAATGTAGGAGAAATAGTAAATGACACCTCCCCTAATCCATTAAATATGGGGAAAGTAGGTACGGGAATGAATGTTGTTGGTGGTGCTGTACTAGTAGGTCAAGTACTATCTGGCCCTACATCAAAGGATCACAATACCCTATATAATGCCTGCGATGGGATTGATGATATACTCATTCGTTCAAGAATTCAAGATGATATTAGGGAATATGGTAGAGCCAGATATAGCACCCATAGGATTAACTCACTATTCGGAGGAATAAGCTATGGTTCAGGCTACTTTGGATTGGTAGGCAAAGGTTTATCCTATATAGTGTCCACTGGCGGAATGGTATATGACAAAAAAGTAGGTGCAGAGCTTGATGTTTGGTGGGACTCCATAATGAGGGATATACAAAATGAAATCAAGCTTCAAGAAGTACGGAAAAACAAGAAGGAAAAACCACCAAAACCAGCTAAGGAAGATGATATTAAGAAACCAAGATGGAAAATCGACCCCTCAGGCTATGTATTTGAAGCCATAGATTCTAATAGAATCGAAGGTGTAAAATCCACAGCATGGGTATATAATAAAGCTCTGGATGATTTCTTCTTCTGGGATGATGGAGAGGAATGGGGAGAAATAAACCCTGTACTATCAGATGAAAATGGTAAATACGGCTGGGATGTGCCAGAAGGCAAATGGAAAGTAGTGTTTGAAAAAGAGGGGTATAAAAGAAGCGAAACTAAGTCTATGGATGTACCCCCTGCCCATGAGGAAGTGAATATTGGGCTGATGTCAACAAAATCTCCTGAGGTCATAGGTGTGGCCATGGATAGTAGTGGTATAGAAGTAGAATTTGATATGTTTATGCAAGGAGAGACCTTTGCAGGTAATATATCTGTTCTAGATGAATATGGGGATTTAATGACTCTTAAGGATATTGAATATATCATAAATACAGAGGATGATGTCTACAAACCAGATGGAGTTTACCAAAATGATACAGTTTCATCCAAAGACTTTGTAAAAAGAATAAAACTTGTAGCTGATGATATCCTTGGATTTAAGGATTTCTCCGATGATGGAGAAACACCTGCAAAGTATAAACTAATAATTAATGGCAATGTACAAAGCTATGCAGGGGTACAGATGGCTGTAGATTATAAAAAAGATGACCTAACAGTAGCTGAAAGAAAGAAACTAGATTTGCCTACAGCAGATATAAAAGGGGGAAGCTATGAATCAGAACAAACTATTCGCCTTTCCACAGAAGCAGGTGCAACTATTTACTATACCACTGACAATAGTGAACCAACTGCATTAAGTTCTGTGTATAAAAAACCTATTGTAGTACGAAAATCAGCTGTATTAAAATTCTTTGCCTCAAAAGTAGGTATGGATAATAGTGAAGTAGCTAAGGAAAAATATAATATAGGGATTGTTCGTAGTATAAAAGAACCGGAAGTTCCTGTGGTTCCAGAAAAGCCAACTATACCAGATAGTGGTGGTTCTAGTGGAGGAGGTACTGGCGGAGGCGGAGGCAGTGTAGATACTTCCAAACCAAAACTTACCCTAGATAAGAATAAAACAGAAGTAAAAATCCAAGGTGAAACCATAAAGGGTAAGCTTACAGCAAGTATTGATAAGGCCACTGGAGATAAGCTAATTGAAAATGCAAAATCAAATAAAAGTGAAACTATCCTGATAGAAGTAGAATCTACTAATCAATTGCAGAATATAAATATCAATCATCTTAAATCATTCCTAAAGGATGTAGCCCAAAACACTGAAAGCACTATAGAGTACAAAACCCTATTGGCCGAAATTAGTCTTAGTAGAAAAACCATCCTAGAATTATCTAAGGAAAAAGGCGAAACTTTCACTTTAAGTATTGAAAAAGCAAATGATACTATCTCAATCATATTGAAAATGGATGATAGAATTCTAACTAAGGTCAATGGGGATATTAAAGTTGAGCTTCCAAAAATAAGACCTAGTGTTAATACGGTGGTGATGATGGTAGATGAAAATGGAAGATCAAAAGTAATACCAAAATCCATCTTCCGTGATGATACAATATTAGCTACAATAAATGGCAGTAATACCCTAAGAATCCTTGAGAATAAAAAGGCATTTGGTGATATAGAAAATCACTGGGCTAAGGAAAGTATAGGGTATATAACTGCTAGGGAGCTTTTCCTTGGAACAGACATAGAAGTATTTAGCCCTAACCTGCCAATGACTAGGGGAATGCTAGTCACAGTACTCCACAGATTAGAAGGCCAAGTGAAGACTTCTACTACATCCTTTGAAGATGTGGATGAAAATAAGTACTATGCTCCTGCAGTGTATTGGGCTAGTAGCAATGGTATAGTAGAAGGTGTAGGAGAAGGAATATTCGCTCCTGACAGAGTGATTACTAGAGAGCAGCTAGCAGTAATGATTTACAGATATGGAGCAGCTTTAGGGCTAGATACAAGTAGTAAAAATGACTCAATATCTGATTTCAAGGACTCAGATCAAGTATCTAGCTGGGCTAGTAATGCTATGAACTATGCCATAGATGCAGGTCTTATCAGTGGAAAAAATGGAAGCCTTGTACCTAAAGGTAATGCAACCCGAGGAGAAGTAGCCACCATACTGTATAGATTTATGCAATCAACTTTTAAATAGATCTAAAAATGGCAATCGAAGGATTGCCATTTTTATTAGTTCTTCCAACATTATGTAAACTAACCAGATATTGAGGGTTTATTTAGCTTTGCAACTAATGGTATACTTTTAAAAAATGTAACACATTTGTAACTATTGAAAGGAGGCAAGTTTAAAGAAGTAAAATTTACTCAAATTTCAAGGAGGACAAAATATGTTTACAAAAAAAAGAAAGGTAGTATATTCATTACTGGCTGCAACAATTCTTAGTTCATCTACAGCTAATGCTTCAAGCTTCAATTTTGCTAATATTGACTACAGTAAAATATTAAGTAATTATGGTAGAGGCTATGTTATTAACTACAACACTGATTGTAACAATACTAACTCAAATACTAATTCAAATACTAATTCAAATACTAATTCAAATACTAATACTAATTCAAATATTATTGATAACACAATGACTTATAAGTATCCTGTATTTACTTGGTCAGTAGTTACTAATCCAACAACTAAACCAGGTACTGTCATAGAATTACCAAAGCAGACTACACCGACTAAACCTAGTACCTCTGAACCAACTATACCAAATAACCCAGCACCAACTGTACCAACTACTCCAGTCCCTACTAATCCTTCAACTGAAGCACCAGCAACAACTGGTATATCATCAATTGAAGCAGAAGTTGTTAGATTGGTAAATATTGAAAGACAAAAAGAAGGTCTACAGCCACTTGTAGCAAGTGCTGAACTTTCAAATGTAGCAAGAAAAAAATCTGAGGATATGGCAAAGAACAATTACTTTAGTCACACTTCACCTACTTACGGTTCACCTTTTGAAATGATGAAATCCTTTGGTATTAAATATAATACTGCGGGAGAGAACATTGCTAGAGGTCAACTTACTGCCCAGTCTGTAGTCAATGGATGGATGAATTCATCTGGACATAGGGCCAACATAATGAATCCAAGCTTCAACAAAATAGGTGTAGGCCACTTTAAATCCAGTAATGGAACTAACTATTGGACTCAAATGTTTACAAATTAATTAGACTATCAAAATATTATTTTTAAAATACATTAATTTGTGCTATAATAATAGTTAGCCTTCTCTTTTGAGAAGGCTAACTATTATTATATGGGTGATAAGATGAATAAAGAAAATGAAAGAAGAAAATTGCTAGGTGAAGAACCTGTAGGAAAGTTGCTCTTAAAGTTTTCATTGCCTGCAATGACTGGGATGATTGTAAATGCATTGTACAATGTTGTAGATAGAATATTCATAGGTAAAGGTGTAGGGGATCTGGCTATTGGTGGAATTTTTATTGGAATGCCCATATCTTTGATTATAATGGCCTTTAGTATGTTAATAGGTATAGGTGGCAACACCTTAGTATCTATAAAATTAGGACAAAATAGGAAGGAAGAAGCTGAAAGAGTTGCTGGTAATTCCTTTGTTCTTCTGATATTGATATCTTTATGTATCAGTGTATTTGGACTTGTTTTTCTAAAACCACTCTTAAATGCCTTTGGTGCTTCACCATCTAATTTCCAATATGCTTATGACTATATGAAGATAATACTCATAGGGGCACCCCTTCAAGCCATTGGATTTGGTATGAACAACTTCATTCGTGGTGAAGGCAGCCCTACTATTGCCATGAAAACCATGCTTATCGGCGCCATTTTAAATACCATATTAGACCCTATATTCATATTTGTTTTCAATATGGGAGTTCAGGGTGCCGCTCTGGCCACCATCATTTCTCAGGGGGCATCAGCTATTTGGGTTTTGAGATATTTCTTTACTGGAAAATCTATGTTAAATGTAAAAAAAGAATATCTAAAACTAAAATTAGATCTTGTTAAAGATATAGTTGCTATTGGTTTAGGGCCCTTTAGTATGCAATTGGCAGGCAGTATGGTTACAGTGCTTTTAAATAATAGTCTGAAAACTTATGGAGGAGATTTAGCTAATTCTAGTATGGCTGTTATAAACAGCGTTGCCATGATGGTAATGATGCCTGTATTTGGTATTAATCAGGGTTCCCAGCCTATTATTGGATTTAATTATGGGGCTGAAAAATATGATAGAGTAAAAGAAACCCTAAAATATGCTGCCATAGCTGCAACTACTATAACCACTCTAGGTTTTTTAATAACCCAGTTTTTCCCTGTAAAGTTGTATCAGCTTTTCATTAGCAAAAATGGAAATTTAGCTGAAATCTCCATGATTGGAGTCCCTGGCATGAGAATTTATTTAGCCATGTTTCCTATTATTGGATTTCAAGTCATATCAGCCAACTATTTCCAAGCAACTGGAAGGCCAAAACATGCCATGTTACTTAGTTTATCTAGGCAGGTTCTAATCCTTATTCCTGCATTGTTGATTTTACCAAGGTTCTTTGGTTTAACTGGAGTATGGTTAGCAGGACCTATTGCAGATTTTACTGCTTCCTTAGTTACAGCATATTTTGTACTTAAAAGTATAAAATATCTAGGAAGCGAAGTGAATCCAAAACTTAATAAGACTATTGAAGAAAACTAAAGGACCTATTTTAGGTCCTTTATTGTATTTATAAGTTCTTTTGTCATTCTTGCTGTAAATCCCCATATAATATAATCTTCAAAGTGGTAAAACATGACTGAATGTTTACCAATCCTCCAGTTATATTCTTTTCCATTAGGTATTAAATTGTATGGAAACTCATCACTTAAGACTGTTTTTAAGTCTAAATAATAGGTATCTGGTTCAGTGTTTAAGAAAAAATCCAAAGGTACTGTGAATATATGGTCTACTTCATCTGGATTTGGAACTATGTTATCCACATTTACTCCAGAAACTGTGGCTACAAAACAATGAATAGTAATATTGGCATAGGAAACTAAATAATCTAATTCTCCGATTACATTTATGTTTTCTCTTTTTATATTTAGCTCCTCCATTGTTTCTCTTATGGCGGCTGCTTCATAGGTCTCATTGTTTTCCACTTCTCCTCCTGGAAAAGATATTTCTCCTGGTTGAGTTATTAAGTCTTTAGCCCTCATTTCATAGATTATTTCTAGTTTATCATCCTTTTCTATAATGGGGATAAGTACTGCATATTTCCTTTTTATGTCCATAGGTTTAGGAGATCTATTTTTAATTTTTTCTATTATTTTTTCTATATTCATGGAATCATCCTTATTACTTTTCTTCATTACTAAATATTAGATCTGCTATATCTAGTATTACCTCTTCTCTATTAAATATGGGAAGTATGTCTACTTTTTCGATTAATTTATTTAGTCTACTCACTTCTTCTTTTTCTTTTTCTATTTTTTTATCAACAACCTTAGACAAAAGTTCTTCAAAGCTATAAATCTTAAATTTTTCTATATCAAGTTTCTCTGCTTTCTTTTCTAATAAATATATTAGCAAATCTTCATAGGTACATTCTTTATCTAAGGAAATCATAGAACAAATCTTAGGTACCATATGTTCAAACAAGGCCCTTCTATAAGGCATCTCAGGGATTTTTAACATTTGTTGAATATTGTTCACCTTTTCTTCTGGTATCTTTAAAAGAAAATCCAAGTAAAAATCTTTATTTGTTTTAGGATACACATAGTACCTCTGTCCCTTCAAGCCATTCAAGGCCCTAAGTCCATCATAATATCCTAGTTCTATGTTTGTCTTAGCCCTGTTTCCATCGTATTCATAGGATCTTCCTATGTTATCACTTGGAGATATTACAATAGCATTAGTTCCTTCTAAATCAAGTTTCCTAGTAAGACCAAGAGCATGGGTCCTAACAAGGATTAAATCTTTATAACCTTGTTCCACAAGCATTTTATATGGCAAATTGTCATAAAACCCTCCATCTAAGTATATCTTCCCACCCAGTCTTTCAGATTTAAAAACTGGCAGATAGGCACTGGCCATTAAATAGTATTTTAGCTCTCCCCTTGGAATATCCTGTAAAAACATATGCAATGGCCTAAACTCGCTTAAATTTACGGTGACTATGCCGAAGTCCATTCCTGATTTCCTAATTTTGTCTTCATCAATATACTCATCTAATAATTTTTTCAAAGGAGTAATGTCAAAGCCTCTACTTCCTATGAATCCTTTTATTTTTTCCTTTAGAAATGCTAAGTCTTCTTTTATCAATTTTAGTTGTATAATCTTGTCTATTTCTTCATCATCAACATCTACAACCATAGAATAAGTGATGTTGCGCCAAAGTTCATAGCATCTCTCATAATCATTTTGCACTATCATAGCTCCATTTAATGCTCCAATAGATGTACCTACTACTCCATTAATTTCAATACCTGACTCCTTTAATGCTTTATATACTCCAATATGATATGATCCTTTGGCTCCTCCGCCCTCTAGGACTAGGCCATACATTAAAAACACCTCTTTGTTACTGTAATATTTTTATCTTCCCATCTTTATCAATGTTAGTGTTGAAATCCTTTGAAATGCTATTAATATATTTAATTTTTTCTTCCCACTGTTCCTTTTCCACAGGTACAGGTCTACCTTTTATTATGACGCAAGGAATTATTTGTATACTATCTATGTTTTTACCTGTTAAGCTGACCTGAGCAATCATAGTATTAGATGTGAGACCATCTTTGCTGCCAAAAAGAAAATTCCCTAAACTATAAAATATTGGCTTTCCATTGTAGATTTCGATACCCTGTAGTACATGAGGATGATGGCCCATTATAATATCTACTCCCCCATCAATTAATTTTTTAGCTAAAGCAATTTCTTCTTTTCTGGGAGTTGTACTTCCTTCTACTCCCCAGTGTATGGATAGGACCAAGATATCTACTTCTTCTTTAATTTCTCTAACTCTTTCAAGTACATCCTTTATATGACCATCATAGGCTCCTACAATACCAGGTCTTTTACTGGTAGCATACCAGTCCACAGAAGGCACTACTCTAGAAAAAGACAATATTCCAATCTTAATATCATTCTTATCTAGTATAATGCCTTCTATGGCTTCTTTTTTATTTTTGCCTCCACCTACTCTTTTTATTTCAGATTTATCTAAGTGGTTTAATGTATCTAGGAACCCTTCATATCCATAATCCAAAGAATGATTGTTTCCTAAGGCCACCACATCTACTCCTGCTTCTTTCATAAATTTTAAATTTTTAGGATCTCCACGGAAATTATATGTTTTTTCAGGCCATTTTGTATCTTTAGTTGTAATACTTGTTTCTAGATTTCCTATGGTTACATCATCATTTTGAAAATATTCCTTTACCATTTCCCAAGGATAGTCCCCACCATTCTTATCTATATATGACTTTACACTACCATCCATAAATATATCTCCAACCATAGATATGGATGTGGTAGGAGTTAAAGGTCCTTGTAACAATACTTCAGCCTCCATAGGAAAGTGACTGGAAAACATGGTTAAAACAAAAAATAGATATAGTCCCTTCTTCATTCAATACCCCCCGATAAAACAATTAACTATTCTAAGCTTGATGTGCAGTTTGGACATCTTGTTGCGTCTATATGAATCTCTGTGTAGCAATATGGACAAGATTTTGTAGTAGGTGCTGCTGCTTCAACTATTTCTTCCTTTTTCTTAAATCTATTTAACTGTCTAATAACTATAAATATAGAAAAAGATATAATTAAAAATTCAATAATAGTATTAATAAATATCCCATAGTTTATGGTAGGTGCTTCTGCTGCATCCCCTAATTTTATAACTAGATCTGCAAAATCCACCTTGCCTATTAATAGTCCCATTACAGGCATAATCATATCATTTACTAAGGATGCAACTATTTTCCCAAAGGCTCCCCCTATGATTACCCCTACTGCTAGGTCTATTACATTTCCTTTTACTGCAAATTCTTTAAACTCTTTTAACATATACATCCTCCTCTCTCTTGTTAAAATATACCCAAAATCCACTGAATAAATCATTGGAAAACTTGTCAATATTTTGATACTATAGTAATAATAAATATGTTATGGAGGTAGTAAGTATGAGAAAACCTTGGAAAGAATATTTTATGGAAATTGCGGAACTGGTTGCAACTCGTTCAACCTGTGATAGGGCCTTCGTAGGCTGCCTACTTGTCAATGATGACAATAGAATAGTATCTAGTGGTTACAATGGTTCAGTTTCTGGGAACCCTCATTGTGACGATGTGGGACATACCATGAGGGATGGCCATTGTATAGCAACCATCCATGCAGAAATTAATGCTTTATTGTACTGTGCAAAGGAAGGAATTTCCGTGAAGGGCTGCACTGCCTATGTAACTCACTTTCCTTGCCTTAACTGTACCAAGGCTTTGATACAGTCTGGTATCAAACATATATATTATAGAAACGATTATAGAATAGATGAATATGCTATAGAACTACTTCAGAAAAACAATATTGGATATGAAAAAATATAATAAGTTTGGATTTTGGTGCCTGGCACCAAAATCCAAACTTATTGATTAGGAAAGTTTATCTAAGCTTCAAGTAATTATCAAACAAAGTCGCTGCTTCAGCCCTAGTAATCATTTTATTCGGTCTAAATGTACCATCTGAATATCCTTGCATCAACTTGTTAGCAATCAGCTGATCTATATAAGCAGAAGCCCAATTAGGTACTTTGTCCTTATCTTTGAATGCTGCATTTATATTCTTATCATTTCCTACAAAACCTAATGCCCTAGATATCATGGTGGCTGCTTCAGCTCTTGTTATAGCATCATTAGGCTTCATATAGACTTTCTCGCCAATGGCCTTTCCACTTATCCATCCTTTTTTATTACAATATTTTATATATGGTCTTGCCCATAATGGTATTTGTAAATCATCCGCAAAGTAGGAAAGATCGTCATCTTCATCTGCTTCCAAATATCCTTTACTAAGAGAAAGCAACTTTGCAAATTCTGCTCTGGTAACATTTCTTTCTGGCTCATATTTGTATTCTCCAGATATTGATTTTATGCCATTAACAATACCTCTATCTATAAGCCTATATACGGGATCTCTTGCCCAATGCCCCTCCATATCCCTCATAATATTCATTTCACTGTTTTCCATGACTGCATATTTGCTGAAATGCGGAACCCTGACGGTAATAGAACTATTGACTTCATCAACAACTCCTCCAACCAACTCCCAAGTCTTATCTTTTTCCTTGTATACATAAATAGCTATTCGTCTTAAATCCTTAACCTTATTTTTGTGAAAATACATTGTCAACTCAACTGGTGAGTTGAATTCATATCCTTCTGCTACAATAATGTCAAATATGTTGCTGAGGAAATTTTTATTTCCACTCTTTTCCCTGTATTCCAGCAAATCCTCTATTTCATATACTTCAATGTATTCCTCTGCTAGTGTTTCATTCCCGGTAAATTTAATCTTTATAAGCCCGGGTATTATTATTTCATCATTTGCATTAAAATCTAATATTCTTCTTAATAAACTTTGTTCATTAGTATCGGTATCAGTATCTTTATCGGTATTGGTATTGTCAATATTAGAATTAATTGGATTGTATTTGCCTTCATTCCCATCTTTATTGCTTGATTTTGGCAGCACTTTTATAATTAGTGCATCCTCATAAACCTTATCACTGGAAATATGATATTGTGCATTTATGACAACTTCTCCAACATTTTTTGCTGTCAATAGTCCACCTTCCGTTATAGATATTGTTCCTTGGTTATTATATATCTGCCAATTAGCCCTATCTCCTTCTAGTAACACCTTTTTGTTTTCCTTTGTCACGCCATAAAGCCTCATCTGAACACTTTCTCCTACTCTTATCTCCTGTATTGAAGGCATTATCTCTACTCTTACCACATTATCAACTTCCGAATTATAGACCTCAGTAAAATATTCTGTCCTATTACCTGCCAGGTTTACAGCTGAAATTGTAATCGTCTCCCTGTGTAAATTGGAAAGCATATATTCTTCATTAAAGCTACCATCTTCCTCTACAGTTATCTGTATTCCATTTACATAGAGTTTGCAATCTGCTGTTGTCATTCCCGATATTAATACATTTCCTCCTTGAATAGGATTATCACTATTTGGACTATTTACCATCAAATCAGGCGCTCTATCATCGTAATAAAATTCATATGACCTTATACTTTTATCTTTATTTTCTCCTATAGCTTCGAACTCTATAAAATTACTTCCTCTTTCAAGCTGTAGCTCAAAAGTAATATCCTTGTTCTTTGTCTCACTGACCTTAACACCATTGTTATAAACTATTACATCTCCAATTATATCCGCTTGATAGCTATAGTTAATGCTTTGTACATTTGTATAATGTATCTCCTTGTCATTCTCATCCTTTTCTATATTGATACTGCCATAATCGGAAGAAAATGAAACAGTAAATACAGGGGGATTGACCAAAGGAAGTTTTACTTCATCTGAGTATATAGGTTTACTTATATGCTCTATTTCAAAACCCTCTTCTCCTGTTAATTTAATTCCATATAATGCAAACTTATATGTCCTATCAGGGAACCAACCATATTCATTTCCCTCATCATCAAACAATGTGCCTCCAAATATTGTTTCTTTCTTATCTCCTTCTATGCTTATCATTGCATTAACGGTCTTATCAATATTCCCATCTTCATCCACTGCATATATGCGATATTCATCGGCTCCGGTAGCACCGTCCCATTCTGCTTTCATCATACCATTTCCTATGGCTTCAACGGTAAATCCGTCTTTAAGGACTGGAGCTGCTGCATCAAATATTTCTAATATTTCTGAATCAATATAATCAAATCCTGTATCATCTCTTTTTACTTCTCCACGAACTCTATAATTACCGCTTGTGATCTCTGAAGGTATAGCACACTCATAATTTTCTAGATTTCCTTCCAAATCCTTGGCAATTTCTATATACCCAGAAGCACCGTCCTCTCTCATAAGATAAAGTGACACTTTGCTTCCATCAGTTTTATTCAACTTCCAATCTACTTTAATCTTGTCTCCATCCTGACTTGCAGCAAGTGAATTGAAAGTGGCAATCTCCTTGGCATTATAAAGCGTCATAATCAAAGGTTTATCTGATTCTATTGTCCAGTTTCCAATATCTGGAGAGACAATAGTTACAAATAGACTCTTTTCTTCTACTCCACTGCTAGATTCATCTGCGGGTATAACATGGTTTCTATAGTTTGTGTCTTCAATCAAATCATAGGCATTCCCAGCAGAATCTTTTACTGTTATTTTTGGTATGTCAGAAGAATCATACTTCATCTCAATTATGGCTGATTCAATGACAGTATCGATTCCAACCTTATATGTGTAAAGTGAAGTCCCCAAAGCTAAACTCTTATCCACACTACCGGTATAGCAGATATCATAGTAATATGGTATATTCTTTACCTTTTCTATATTGGTCCCATAGCTTATTTCCACATCCCTACCTTGCTCATCTATGGTTTTAGCCATATAGATTCCTTTGTAATCCATATGGTCAAGGGAAGCAACATCAAAGCTTACTGAACCGCCCCACTTATATTCCACACCAACTCCTACACCTAAGACCTTGATACTTCCCTCAATCTTTTTCGTTGATAATCCTGCTTTAAATCCTCCTACGGTTTCCCCCCCGACAAACCAGACATTTTTCGGTATTTTCAACTCTGCACTAATAGAGCCTTTTATTTCATGCTGGCTTATACCGAAGTATGCCTCTGAAATCAATATGTCTAATATATTCATATTAGCTTGTATATATCCCCCACTAAAATCAAAGTGACCTACAATATCTCCCACTGGTATGAAATAAATGTATGCATCTCCTTTGAGGTCAATTCCTCCGGTATTCAGTACTGCTTCAATATCTCTAAGTCCTAGCAAAGTTTTTTCCTTTATTCTAGCATGATAAGTGAGCAAATCTACAATATCAGCTCTTACTGCAATGCTAGATCCAGTTGGCAAAATACCATGTCTAAGGGAATCAAACATTGACTTCAATCCGTACAAGCCCCCACCAATACTCTCAAAACCTAATCCTGTACTTCCTATAGGTTGAGGAATCAAGCCATAATTATTCTTAAACTCAAAGTAATCAGGATATAAATTCTTGTCAACGCCCATTGTTGCATTTATGTCTAATAGTTTCAGGCTTGGATTTTGTGCTTTTGTTTTAAATCCATAGGCCCCTTTTATGGTATTGATAAAGAAGGTTACATTGTTTGTACTTTTAGTCATATAGTCTTTTGACTGAAAATTTCCCAACTTCCATCTTGGGAAGGGTATTGTAATCTCCGCATCTATGTCTATTTTTTTGTTGCTTATGCTCATATCCTTCAGATCTGATTCTATAAGCCCTGTTCCAATATTAGTTAGAAAATTAAAATATTTATTTTCAAGCTGCAAAACTCCGTCAACCTTTATTTCCCCATCTTTTTGTATCTTTATCTGTTTTACCAAAATAGGAAAATATCCTACATATAAAACACTGACATCTTCTATATAGCCTTCTTCTCCCCTTATAACTGATGTTGCAGAATCTATATAGAAATGTCCCTTTTTCAAAGTCAGATCCATACTCTTGCCCATTAAGGCGGATTGCATATAAAGCTCTCCATTCCCTTTTATTTTATAGCTTCCTCCATCTTTATACACAGACAAGATCTTGTCATCATATCCCTTATAATATATATGATTATTTATTGATATGGCATCACCTAAGACATCAAATTTATCCTCTGAAATCTTTTTAACCTTACCTCTTATTATAAACTTTGAATTGCTTTTATCGCTGGCACTAAGACTTGATTCATTTTCATGAATTGTTGCACTATTATTCTCATTAATAACAAGTATCCCATAGTTCCTAGATTTATATCTTTCATCTGAGGTCACAGTTATTTCCTGAGACAAGGTATAATCCAGCATATCATTTTGATGGTTTATCACAATCCTATATGTGCCTGTTTCCAATCCCTTAGGTATCCCTATACGAATCTGATTGTCATTTAATATTGTTATATTCTTAGCTTCTGAATAGTAAATCTTATTTTTTTTCTGGTTTACCAAGGATATTTCATAGCTGCTTTTATCCAAAAGTTTATTAAATCCATAACCCATTATTTGTATGGTATTATCATCATCTTCATAATAAAGATTTCGGGGTACTATATCTGTATAACCTAATTCGGATTCCTCATTATTAAATCCAGGAATGATGATAAACTTCTTTATATTCTTGATTTCCTCGTCAAATGATTTAATACGTATCATATATTGAACTGCTTTCATCTTTTGAGTATTTAATGCTTTTACCTTCCATACTACAGTCCGCTTTTGACCTACCGGTATATTATACAAATACTGGCTGCTTTGCTGGTCATCTACAAGTTCCAATCCCTCTGGTAGCACTAGTTCCGCATTTATGCCCGATAATCCTATAGAGTCTTCAAGGCTATTGTCTAACTCCATCAAAATTTCAAAGGGATTATTTTCATATATTTCTCCTTTAATGTTTAGTCTGGAAGGAGCCATTACTTTCATACTAAATGTATCACTAGCCATACTGGATATGTTTCCCAAACCATAGTAGGTCTCAACCACTATAGTTTCCCCCGGTTCTAGAGTCTCTGGTTCCCAATAGAGTGCAGCTGCAGAATCTGCACTCTTATAGTCATTAAGTGATGATCCTATATTCCTTGATTTATTTACAGTATAATCCCATTTTGTAGAAGATAATCCACTCCAGTGAGCAATAGTCATACTATCTGGTTCTTTATTACCCCAACCTTTAATGAACCCATATGCCACAACTTTTGGACTGTCCACTGCATCTGTACATCTCCAGTAAACAGGAATATCCTCTCCTGCAATTTGTGTTTCATAAGTAACATTTTCACTGCCATTCAAGGAAACACTACAACCATCATTGCTCCCAAGCATCATATCCATAAGTATTCTTGTTCCTACCATACTACTTTTGCTTCCATTGTTTTTAATTGAATAGCTTATTTTAACATTCCCTACTTCACTGCTGTTAATATTGTCTGTGAGTTCGAGTTTTTGTGTAACTATAATATCTCCAATTGCCCAACTAGATGTATTTTTCATTCCTTCAATAATAGGTGTTGTTATAATACCTCCATTAATCATTGTCCCATTATAGGCGTTTCCGTATATATAGTCTTTTCCGTCAATCCTGAAGGTGGTAAAAGTAGTTTCAGGGATATCTTCTAGAAATAGCAAAGGAACATTGTTATCCTCTGCCCTGTTGGGTGATCCTTCCATGGTCCTAACTGCAAATCTTCCATCTTTCCTATTTACTACTAGTTCTATAATATTATTCTTAATAGATTGAATCCCTATCGCCTCTGCCATTGTTACTTGAACTCCAAAGTTGCTAAAGATTCCAAAAAGTAAAACCACAATCATAAAAGTCGCTTTTAATCTTCTATTCACTATTTCACCCCCTAATCATTGATATATACTTGTATAGTTTTTAATCTTCTTTCCCTATCTTGGACGAAGAATGTATACCAATTGAATTTATCAAGAATTAGACTTTCTCCTTCAATTACCATATATCCTCCCGTCTTAAAATAAGCTTGAGTTCTCTTGCCACTTGCCCACTTAAACGTTAAGCTTCCTTCGTTGCCAAGGGCATTTAATCTAACATCAGATTTATTTAAGATAATACTTTCTCCTTCAATAACCTCATCATTAATGAGGATAACTAACTCCCCAGGGCTCAATACCTTTACCTTTCTTATCTCTTCACTGATATTACCAACTGCATCAGATACTGTATATCTTAAGGTATATATTCCTGGTATTGATGTTTCCACAGTTCCTTCCACTACTACATTGCTTGTTAAGTCACCATCAACATTATCAATTGCAGTATATCCTGCTTCTATATATACTTCATTTTGAAAAATGCTTACATAGCTTAATCCTTTAAGTTTTATATATGGTTTATCTCCATCAATATTCTCCACTATGGCCTTTATCAAAGAAATATTTCCCGCTTCATCCCTAACATTGAAAGTATACTCTCCATTTGTATAAAAAGTTCTCCTATGGGATCCACCATTGTTCATTATTATAGAATTCTCCTCAACTTTCAAGGTAACATCTACTGGCTTATTGGTCTTTTCCTTATTGCTGTATTCAAGAGATACTACAGGCGGAATCTTATCCATCCAAGTGACATAAGCGGTTTTTGATCCTATATTTCCTGCATAATCCTCAAACTCAAAGGTAAACTCACCATTTTGAGTAAATATATACTCCATCTTGCCACCGTTGGTTAGGATCCTACCAGGCTCCTTCATCATCAAGATGGCTCTTACATCTTTATTTGTCATAGTACTTGGTGTATAGATTATTTCAGCTGTTGGTATTTTCCTATCTATATAGTTTACATCAAATACCTTAGAAGTCTGATTACCTGCAGTATCAACAACAGTAACCTCAATTGCCTTATTTTCACTGCATAGATAGATGAATTCTCCTTCGGAATATATAACTTCGTCTTCTATGTTATGCCTTATTTCTGCAATCCCTATATTATCACTATAGCTTACAATAATATAAACATTCTTGTTGGTAGGTATTATAATGTCTGCAAATATTTGAAGTTTAGGCACTTCCTTATCTATGGTGTTTATTTTTGCTGTGGTAAAGCCTCTATTTGAATTTTCATCCTCATAAACAAATGTAAATTCTCCATTTTGCTTAAAGCTGTAGCTGCTACTTCCTCCATTGTTGATTATAGT
>Ga0265293_10004521_pt1 | contig 24426 bp, 20 predicted proteins | sample Munlanlewell138R_FD_192505 | JGI IMG/M metagenome (GOLD analysis project Ga0265293, IMG submission 192505) | Leachate microbial communities from a municipal landfill in Southern Ontario, Canada - Leachate well 138R | ecosystem: Engineered > Solid waste > Landfill > Unclassified | place: Canada...
GCTTGGCAGGATTTTATTTTCATGCTGATTACCAGTTTAATAATGTTGATGGGGGTGACCTTAATCTACAGTGCCACCGGTACTTTTAAGATCTCAGAGATCGGTCGCATTCTCAGCGCTTTAACCCGGCTTGATTTTCCCCTGATTTTTGCCATTGTCATGATTCTTTTCGGCTTTACTTATTCTGTCACCGGAATTTTTCGGCTACAATGGACACTGAAAATCTACCGAAAGATTCCGGCTTCAAACCGACTGGTACTTTTAACAATTCCCCAGTTTGCCGAAATTGCCGCTCTGATCCGGTTATTCAATTTCAATCCTGGTCAAATCTCAGAAGCCCAACCGGTTTCACTGGCGCTGGGAATATTTGCCTTCGCTACACTAACCTTTCCGATATTATGGCTCATGAAAAAGCACGACCCTGTTGACATTTTTAATATTACTTCGACGGCGCAGATCGGCTTCGGGCTTCTGGCTCTTAGCACACTCTGTCCAACCGGAAATGTCGCGGCTCTGTTTCATCAGCTTGTGATCATTATCAGCCTGATTGCCTTCACCGCCGGCGAATTAATCCCGGAATCCAATAAAAAATATACCCGCCTGATACAGATTATTTTTCTGGCCAGCTTAATCGGGATTCCCATTACAGCCGGTTTTCCTGCCAAATACCTGGTCTTTTCCAGCCTCGTAAAACAGGCGCCCTGGTTTTATTTTCTATTAGCGATCGGGATAGGCAGTGCGGCTCTGATGTTAATTGGATACGGGCGTCTGGTTCGCCAAAATATCAGCGCACAACCGCATCCTCTGCGGTCGCCGGGGCACGGCGCCAAAACAATTACCATTTTACGAGTGGTACTTCTCCTGGCACTGATCTGGGGCGGAATATATTGGACGCACCTAACGAATTATATCCAATCCATCCTGACTTTCTATATCCCGTGATTCGAATTATTATCCAGAAATATAAAGGTAAATTCCACCAGTCATATTATATTTGCAGTAATGTTTTCCAGGCTTATTCAACATCATTCACCATCATTAAAATTCAATCACCCATTCTATCGTTTTCTGAAAAGTAAGGAATAATCATGACTTCCCATACCAAACGGTTGTTTCTTTGGTTCGTTATGTCATTTCTGATCGTATTCATTATCTTAATATCGATTTCCCTGTTTCATAATTTCACTAAACCGCGCCTGGTCAGTCTGCCGGCGCGTGAACTGCGGGGAGTCTGGATGAGTCGCTTTGATTACACTCAACCATTTGAAAACCACGATCCGGAAGCGATGAAGACTTTTATTCGCGATTCATTCCAAAAGTTCAAACAGGCTAATTTTAATGTAATTTTCTTCCAGGTGCGCGGTAACGGCGATGCATTTTATAATTCTCAATACGAACCCTGGTCGGATCTGCTGACAGGTCAATTGGGACAGGATCCGGGTTGGGATCCACTGAACTTCGCGATTGAGACGGCACATCAACTCGGCCTGGAATTACATGCCTGGATCAACGTTTTTCCGGCCTGGCGCGGCAAGATTCCGCCGCCTGTCACAAAACCCATCCACCCTTATTTGGCTCATCCGGACTGGCTGGTCTGTGACAGCGACGGCAATCCGATGCCGTTATCGAATAATTATGTCAGTTTTTCAGCGGGAATTCCGGCAGTGCATGATTATCTGATACAAGTTGTCACTAACATTGTCAGTCGCTATGACATTGACGGCATTCACTTCGATTATCTGCGTTATCCGGATAAGGCGCAGGCTATGGACTACTCGCACGATCCCATCAGTCGCTCTCGCTTCAATTCCCGCGAAGGCAATCCGCTTAAACTGGATTGGGATGAATGGCAAAGAGAACAATTAACCCAATTCGTGGCTAAAGTTTATAATAATGTCACCGCTATCAAACCTGAGATTAAAGTCTCAGCGGCAGTCGTCGGTAGTTATAAGACCGCACGATGGAACGGTTATTCGGAAGTCTTCCAGGATGCGCGCCGCTGGGTGGAAATTGGAAAGATCGATCTGGTTATTCCGATGACTTACTATGGTCGTAATCAGCATCATTTTGCATTCGCCGCGGCTTTAAAAGAATGGAAAGCGGCACTCGCTAACCAAAGGCTTGTTTTTCCCGGACTGGCTGTTTTTCACCTCGATTGGAAAGAAATTATTGAAGAAATTCACGAAATCAGGAACCACCAGTTGGCCGGAATGGTTATGTTCGCCGCCAGTTCGCTGGATGATGAAAAACTACAGTCTCTCGAATCAACCGAATTTAAATTCCCGGCTATTATACCAGCTATGAACTGGAAAGATACGACTCTGCCGGCAACCCCCACTGACTTTAGTATAAATAAAATTGATGCCAAATCGATCGAATTCACCTGGCAAATCAGCGACACTCTATCCGATAAAGATAACATTAAACAGTATGTAATTTATCGCTCGCTCAATAAACCAGTCGATTTGACAAAAGGTGAAAATATTCTTGCAATAATTCCCGGCAGTCAGACGTCCTATCGTACCGAATTTAAACTACTCGACCGGCGCTATCATTATACCATCACAAGTTTAAATGACGCATATAACGAAAGTCCTCCATATTCAACAATAAAAGCTGAATAGATAACATTAATTCTCTTATATCAATTTATACCTTACTTTCGCCGAACCGGAGAGCGAGATCTATTCTAATATGTGATTTAGAACATATCCAAAGGGTAGTATCAGTTGGGCGCAACTAGAAATATCTATTGCAACTGTTTATAGGTTCTAATAAATTCACCAAAAGGAAAACGTAATTTGATTAACGATTACATTAATGCCTTGATAAATCGGGACAATCTTCTCGCTGAAAGGTTTTTCAATGAAAATTAAATTCTGGGGTGTTCGTGGTTCACTGCCTACTCCCCCGACGGCTGAACATATCCGCGATAAATTTATCAGGATCATCGATACTCTGCCGCCTGCGATTCTGGCGAAACCCGATGAGATCAAGAAATATATTCTCGGATTGAGTAATATCGAGGCCGGATTAATCGGCGGCAACACTCCTTGTATCGAAATAAGAGCAAGCGATAAAATTTTAATTTTCGATATGGGAAGCGGGATTAAAGCGCTCGGAAATTATTTAGTCAAAAATGAACCGAATAAAAATGGCCTGGATTTACACATTTTTATCACCCATACTCACTGGGATCATATCCATGGTTTTCCATTTTTCACACCGGCATTTTTCCCCAATAATAAATTGACCTTTTACTCACCCCATCCAAATTTGAAAGAACGGCTCGAGGTTCAGCAGGATTTTAGATTTTTTCCGGTTTCACTGGAACATATGCCTGCCAAAAAGGAATTCGTTCTGCTCGAGCATAACAGCACAATCAATCTGGGAGAAGTCAAAATCAGCAACCATCCGCTCTATCATCCCGGCGGCTCTTTTAGCTATCGAATTGAATGGAACGGTAAGAGCATCGTGTACGCCACCGATTCCGAATATAAAAACCTCGACCGGGAATCCACTAAACAGTATATCGATTTTTTCCGCGGTGCAGACCTGCTGATTTTCGACGCTCAATATACTTTTGAGGAAGCCATTCACAAAGAGGACTGGGGACACAGTTCCGCCTTAGTCGGAGTTGAATTCGCCGTCGAAGCCGGCGTAAAGCGACTGGCTCTCTTTCACCACGAACCCGAAAGAAATGATTTCGAGATTCAGGATATACTCAAAAAATCGATCGATTTCAAGAAAATCAACTTCCCGAAGCAAAAACTGGACATTTTCCTGGCGATGGAAGGTCTGGAAATTTATCTTTGACTTAAAGGGAAATTATGAAAATTGAACTAAGCAAAGTTGGAGATGTCGCGATTGTTAAGGTCTCCGGTCGGATCGATTCTTCGACAGCGGATTCTTTCTGGCAAACTACTGACCAAATATTGGATAGCGGAACGAGCAACTTCATTGTCGATTGCGCAAACCTTGAATTCATCAGCAGTGCCGGTTTGCGCGCCTTACTCACTCTAAGCAAAAATATCAGACAAAAAAGCGGTATCATATCGCTGTGCTGTTTGAGCCAGCAAGCCAAAGCCGTCATGGATATCGCTGGTATCCTGGCTTTTTTTAAAACTTACGCTAATCTTGAAGAAGCCCTCAGTCACTACTGAGGATTGGAACAAAATCTCAATCCTTTAAATCTTTGACTATGTCCAGCCCCTGAGGCTGAGGCATCACCCAGCGCACAGACTGAATTTTACCGTCTTTACGGATCGTGCGCTCGACATGTTTACATTTCAAAACCGAGTGTTCGATAAAGAGATCGTCTTCGACTATTGAACCAAATATATAAGTGGTACCCTTGATAACCGCGTTTTTGCCAATACGGGTTGGGAATTCGTTACTGCCGGTCATGATGACGCTGGATTCGATACTGGTATTGTCTCCAACCGTAATATTACCCTTGATTAAATCACCGCGCATTATGACACAGTTTTTACCAATTCTCATTTGCTGATCGGGATAGGTGCTAAGCGAGACATTTTCCTGGATAAGAGTACCTTCCCCCAGATGAATGTTACCCTTGAGAACCGACCCAGCCCCGATTTTCACCCCCCGTTCGAGTCGCACCCCACTCGATAAATATACTCCTTTGTCGATTTCGATATCGAGTGGTGGATCAGCTTTGTCCATTTTGACGATTTGAGCCACAACTTCGTCGGCAATGAAGAAATCATCCTCATCTTCAATGAAGATAATATCCCGCAGTATCAGCCAAACTTTACGACGGGCAATATTCTCCATCTCCTGCAGTACGCTCTTGACATTGAATCCGATCACCGCATCTTCATCTTCGACCGGATAGGCTTCTACATCGATTTTATTGGCATTGAATAAGCCAATTATATCAGTAAGATAAAATTCACCCTGCACATTGTTAGGAGTAAGTTGATTGATGAATTGTGATGCCAGTTCGTATTTCATGGCATAAATACCGGTATTGTATTCGGCAATATTCAATAATTCGTCGCGTGTAAAACGGTATCTTTTACCGTTATAAGTAATCACATAATATTTATTTTTAGGGATTGCCAGAATGTCTTTGTGTTCTTTAATTTCGATGACGCGCCCTTCATCGTCTCCGGCCGGTTCGTTATCCTCAGTCATGGCTGGTACGCGGACAATGCGACCATAGGAGTTCTCTTCCGGTTCACCTTTATAATTCCCGGTCAATAAAGCCAAACCACACGCCGACTTTTCAAAACGCTGTTTGAGTTCTTTAACCACAGTAGGTGTTATCAGCCCCATATCACCCGGAAAAATATAGATGTCTATCACCCGACCATTTTGGGTAAGCGCCGATAGTGCTTCCTTAACGGCATGGCCGGTGCCTTTTTGTTCATATTGATATACGAAGGTGCGGTTAGCTTTTTTGCCGGCGGACTCAGCCACTTCACGGGCTTTGATGCCAACAACAATGATCTGATTATCGGAGCTCAGTCCTTTGCGCGCGGCATTTGCTACCCGAACAACCGTCGGAACTCCCCAGATTTCGTGCAACATTTTAGAGCGTTCAGACTTAATCCTTTTCCCATGACCAGCGGCCAGAATGATAGCAACCCGACCTTTTCTGGGATCGATTTTATCGCTGAGACTATTCAGATACTTTATCAGTTCATTATTATCGCTCTTTAACTCCATCATATCCTCCGTCTATATCTATCTGATAACCAATTTAAGCGACGGTTTTAAAATATTAATTTTATAAAAAGGTAAATGACCGGCGCTCCGATGAAAAACGAATCGAAGCGATCCAGCATGCCACCATGACCGAGAAGCAGATTGGATGAGTCCTTCACTCCGGCATCCCGTTTGAATACCGATTCCACAAAATCACCGGCTTGTCCGAATACGCCAGCCAGCAGTCCAAAAATTATCAACTGCGTCAGGTTCATGAATTGCGGCGTCCAATTAAAAAAATGAAATATCAGCACGGTCGCTACCGCTCCGGCAATTCCCGCAAGGCAACCGGCATAAGTTTTATGTGGGCTAATTAATGGCGCAATCTTGCGCTTACCCAGCCATTTCCCGAAAACAAAAGCCAGCGAATCACAGATCCAAATCGTCACAAATAATAATGTCACAAGCGACGGTCCGCTCCCGTCAATGTTGCGCATCAGGATTATGGTCGAGATCAGCACCGGCAGATAGATAAAACCCAGCAGTGTTCCGGCCAGGTCGAGAGTCGCATTCTGAATATTTCGGAACAAACCGGTCAGAAAAAGCAGAGCCACCAGACCAATTAATAGATAAAAAAGTAAATCCGGTCGAAAATAGCTGGCGAACATCCAGACGATACCTGCGAGCACCGCCGGAATCATCAGAGGATTTGCCCCCTTTTTCCGCATTAACAGATAAAGTTCGACCTGAGCGATGCCAGCCATAACGGTTAAAAATAAAATAAATGGTATCCCTCCGAGCCGAATCAGGAGCAATAACGCCGGAATTCCAATTACATTAATCAACATGCGGGTGGTGAAATTTTTCATCTGGTATCCTAAATATTAATTTTTCCGACTGCCATCGCCCCATTTGAGGACTCGGACTTTAACTTTCCCGACTCCGTCATTGACCAGTCCGATTTTATTAGCCGCGCCGTAAGACAGATCCAAATCCCGACCATAAATAAATGGACCGCGATCATTGATTGTAACGGTAACAGATTTACCGGTTGGCGGATAAGTCACATGCAGAACTGTGCCAAACGGCAGGGACTTGTGAGCGGCGCTCAGCCCGTACATATCAAAAACTTCGCCGTTGGAAGTTTTTTTGCCGTGAAAATCTTTACCGTAAAAAGAAGCCGTCAGAATTGTCGCTCTGTTTGTGTTTTTAAGCAGAAGAGTGACATCTTTATCCTTAGTCGTTGCGCCGCTTTTCGGATGAGTATAGGTATAACGCGGAGCAGAAGTACAACTCCAGTTCCAAAATAGCATCAGCGTCAATCCAACGGTTAACAGGCTTAAACTTCGGCCTGACCAATGAGGTCTTGCAGACAATTGATTTTCTTCTCCATACAATATTTATCGATGAAATCAAGAATTTCGATACAAACGCCGGGATTGTAAAAATTGGCGGTACCGATTTGAACGGCGCGCGCTCCGGCTAGTAAAAATTCAATCACATCTGCGCCGTCACTGATGCCGCCGATCCCGATGATTGGAATATCGACTTCCTTGTAGGTTTTAAGAATCTGGGCAATTGCAATGGGCTTGATAGCCGGTCCGGAAAAGCCGCCGATTACCGTGCTGATTTTCGGGCGGCGAGTATTAATATCGATCGCAGATCCGTAAACTGTGTTGATAAGCGAGAGGGCATCCGCTCCGTTTTTCTGAGCCGCCAGCGCCATTATACGAATATCGGTAACATTAGGGGTTAATTTGATTATCAGAAATTTACCGGTTTCGTTGCGCAGTTTTTGTACCAGTCGCCCAAGAATTTGCGCATCCTGACCGAAGGCAATTCCACCCTGGCGAACGTTCGGGCAGGAGACGTTGATCTCATAAGCCGAAATCCATTGGCGCGACTCCAATTTTCGGATAACCTGGAGGTATTCATCCTCATCACTGCCAACGACGTTGACGATCACTTTACCGCGGTAGTTCGCTAAAAATTCTTCCTTTTCAGCCAGGAATTGAGCGACGCCGACGTTTGCCAGACCGATTGAATTCAGCATTCCGCTGGTGACTTCGGCGATCCGGGGCGGCGGATTTCCGATCCGCGGGTTAAGTGAAATCGATTTGGTAACGATACCGCCGTATAGTTCGGGATCGACCAGGTCGGTGATTTCATTACCGTATCCGTAGGTGCCCGAAGCGGTCAGCAGTGGATTCCTGAGTATAAAGTCTTCGCTTAACTGAGTTTTTAAATCAGTCATGACAATTCCAATTCATTGGCATTGAAAACCGGTCCGTCCTGGCATACCAGACGTAACGGATGATCGGCTGGTTTGGCATGCGGAATTGCACAACCCTGACATATTCCAAGTCCGCAAGCCATTATTTTTTCAAGAGATAATTGCAAATCGAATTTGTGTTCACGCGCTAAACGCCAAAGCGCGCTTAGCATCGCATCCGGGCCACAGGCATAAACGCTGAAAGGACGCGAAATCGAGTCCAGCTTCTGTCTAAAGCAATCCACCACGTTGCCGCAATACCCTTGCGAGCCATCGTCAGTGGCAATGATCGTTTTACCTGACATTGAATTAAATAAAGGCAGTTGATTCCCGGATAGAGCGCCTATGAAATTAATTATCGGATAGTTCAATTTTTCAAGGCGTGCATTCAGAAATAACAACGGCGCCAGTCCGATTCCGCCGGCAATTAATACTGACTGTTGATTGCGAATATCAAACTGATTTCCCAAAGCCCCTAAAACGCGAATATTTTGCCCTGATTGCCATTGACTCATTATTTCAGTCAGGCAACCGACTTTTTTATATAGAATCTTAATCTTTTCGCCGTCAACACCGGCAATGCTGAAAGGACGCGGGAACAATTGTGTTTTACCCGGAAAATAGATATTGATAAACTGACCGGGTTCGACCGAATTGCTTATTTCCGGAAAGGCAAACTCAAGCAGATAGACATCTGTACAGATCATTTGATTATTCAATACTGTAGTGTCTTTAAAGTACCTCATTCAACCGCTTCCGATTCAGCTTGTACTTCTGTTTTCTCGGACTCTTGGTCCGCAGTCTGATCATCCTGAGCCAGGGCGTCTTCCAGGCTCTTGAGCTGATCATAATTGGCTTTTATCTTTGCGTAGAATTCACCCTGAGGATAGGTATCGAGGTAGTATTTATACCAGGTTAAAGAGTTTTGTAAATCAAAGAGTTTATGATGATAAATATAGGCAAGGTTCAGAACGCTTTTCTCGGCCGCATTGCAATCAGGATAATCCCGGCATAATTTTTCGAATAAAATCAAAGCCTGATACTGATCGACCTGATCCAGTTTTTCGGCTTCAATTAATATACTATCGGCTTCAAATTCATGCGTGGACGCTACAACCTGACGTTTTTCAATTTCGGCTAAATATTGGGATTCGGGAAACGATTGTTTGAGTTCCGCCGTGTATTCAGCGGCTTTCTCCGGATCATTCAGATCCATGAAAATTTTATAGAGAGAATACAACGCTTTATCCTGCATCTCATTGAACGGAATTTCCTGAACCACCCTTTCGAAGTAATAAACCGCGCTATCCGGTTGGTTGAAATTAAAGTAATAGATTTCCGCTATCTCATACAAGGAAGAATAATATTCCTTGAATACCACCAGGGTATCGATCGATTTCCTTTGAGCCGTATCTTTCTTCTCAAGCTCTTTTTTCAACTCTTCGGGATCCTGAGACACCTCAATCTCGGTTTGCAGGGAATCGGTAGCGACAACCGGATTTAAATCGATCTCGGAAATAGTCTTAGCCAGGTTATCCAATCTGTTGCGAATTGTATTAAAACGCTTTATTTCTGATGATCTGATCCTTGATTCAAAAGCCCGCAGGGTATTAGCTTCAATTCGGGTAACATTATCATATTCAGCGGCGGCCAGTACATAATCATGAGTATTATTCATATATATTTCAGCCAGCTGATAACTGGCGTCGGCCTCAACCGGTTTTCCTTTATATTTTTCCGTAACCTGCTTGAGACGCGAAATTGCGGATTCAATATCGTTTTGCGCCAGATAAATTAGCCCTAATTGCAGTTCCAGGTCGCCCCAGATTTTTTCATTAGCCTGATCGTTCAGTTTCTCGTTTATTAGTTCGATAGCCTCTTCATATTGCCCGGATTCGCGGTAAATTCTGGTCAGGAGAACCTGCATCTTATCGCGTAAAGCTAACGAAGGTGAAAACTGGTCGATTTTTTTAAGATTTTTGATGGCATCTTTCGGTTTGCTCCTCGCCAGGTCTATTTCAGCGACCCGGTATTGAGCCTCGGCGGCAATATCGTAACTCTTGCCGACATCGGTAGCTTTTTTATAATAAAATAAGGCTGAATCATAAGCCTGGTCACTAAAATACAAGCCGCCGATCGATGAATAGAGTTCCGCCAGCAGATACATATCATCCGTGCGGTTCATGATTTTCTTCCATTGGAAAAAGGCCAGTTCGCGCTCATCCAGATTCCATAAAATACGGCCATACCAGACCATTGCCTCGTCATATAATTCACTGGATGAAAATTTATGGGCAAACTCTTCAAATACTTGGCGAGCCATTCGGTAATCGCCTTTATAATAGTATGACCTCGCAATGATAAAATAGGAATCATCGAGCCAGCGACTATCCGGATATTGATTGATAACCTTATTGGCTTTTTCGATAGCCGTATCGAATTTCTTCCTTAATGCCACGCTGATTTTTCCGTCGGACAGGGCGTTGAATTCTTTCTCGCCTTGCAGAAAATACTGGTTAGCGTTGTAAAAGGTATTGTAGTAAGCACAACTTCCCAATATGGATACTACCCCGACCATAAACAGGATTTTGACAGACCTGGCTTTAGCAATAATACTCATTTTTATTCTCTGTCAAACTATATTTGATATCAAACGTTCGCTAGTAGTGACTGATACTCCCGGTTAAACTGGGGCAGAATTTTATCAGCCGCGCCTTCCAGAAACAGGTCGGCGTGCGGCGTTAAAACCGTTTTAACGATGTTAATTTCAATTAAATAGGCGCCCTGCTCTTTGGCAATCATCGGTAAATCAGCCGCAGGTCTGACTTGCGCTGAAGTACCGATCGCCAGAAACACTTCAGCCTGCATGGAAGCTTTATAAGCTCGTTCATAGGCGGCGACGGGCAGAGATTCCCCGAACCAGACGACATTCGGACGGACAATGCCGCCGCAAAAACAACGCGGTACGTGATTAGATGACCGATTATAGATTTGAGCAAATTCAGCCACAGAATACTGCCGGTTACAACGGGTACAGTAATTCTGCATAATCGTACCGTGTAATTCAATCACATCCTGACTGCCGGCTCTTTGATGCAGTCCGTCAATATTCTGGGTAATCAAGGTAAATTCCGCAACTAATTTCTCCAGCTCCACCAGTGTGGTGTGGGCGGCATTCGGTTGACAGACTTCGATAATATCACGCCGATGTTTATACCATTCACTGACAACGGCAGTATTGCGGTAAAAGCCTTCAAAACTAGCCAATTCCTGCGGCGCCAATTTAGTCCAGAGTCCGTTTTCACCGCGGAAGGTCGGAATGCCACTCGCGGCCGAAATTCCGGCTCCCGTTAGAACAACTACCCGCTTGGCTTGCCCTAACCGTTGTTTGGTAACATCACTTATAAGTAAATCCATTAACGATTATCTGGTATTTTATAGCAATTAATGCCCATTCGACCGGAATTTATATCCAATTATTCATCAAACCAATGAATTAATCCATCTTCAAAAGGATGCGCCATCGCCGAATGTTTGGGTATGATCCGGATCGTATATCCATTTAATCCGCTTTCCCAATGATTGATTTCGCCGACGTAGATATTTTTTTTGGAATCGATACTTTTTTCGAATTTCATGGAAGCGAATCGACCGTCCATAATCGAACCGTCGGCATTGACCCGACCGTAGTAAACCTGCACATCGACATCTTCGACCTGCAAACCATCCAAATATATCTCAGCCTGAATTTTGAGTTGACTATTTACCGATAAATCTTCGACAGGACCGGCTGAAACCTTAAGAAAACGAACCGAATCCCAGTTGTCGCGCATTTTTTCTTTCCAGTGCGCCAGCTCTTTAGCGATAGCATAATCGTCTTTCAGCAACATATCAGCTCTGACCGCGGCGGGATAGTAAATCCGATCAGTGTACTCGCTTAACATGCGGTTCGAGTTATATTGCGGACAGATAGCTTTCAAGGAAGCTTTCATCATCGCAATCCAATTGCGCGGCAGATCATCACTATCGCGATCGAAAAAGGCCGGGATGATTTCATTTTCTAAAACTTTGTAGATAATATTAGCTTCCTGATGATCCCAGTAATCTTCATCGTCATAGGTGTCGCGGGTGCCGATTGCCCAGCCAATGCCCGGGCGATAGATTTCATCCCACCAGCCATCAATTGTACTGAAATGCAACCCCCCATTCGCGACGGCTTTCATTCCGCTGGTGCCACAGGCTTCCAACCCGCGGCGCGGATTATTCAGCCACAAGTCACAACCCTGTACCATATAACGGGCGATATTCATATCATAATTTTCCAGAAAGGTAACACGCTGATAAAAGGGTTCTTCATGTGATAGTCTCAAAATCCGGCGAATAACCTGTTTGCCTTCTTCATCGTGCGGATGGGCTTTTCCGGCGACAATAATCTGAACCGGATATTTTTTATTAGTTAATATTTTTGCCAATCGTTCGGGATCGCTGAAAATCAGATAGGCGCGTTTGTAGGAAGCAAATCGCCGTGCGAAACCGATCGTCAGAGCATCGGTGCTCAGGATACTTTTTACGCGTGAAATCATGTGTTGCGGTTTGCCAAGAGCAACATACTGACGACTTAATTCCCGGCGCGCGTAAGCGACCAGGCGTTCCCGGCGACGTTCATGGGTGCGCCATAGTTCGCCATCCGGTATTTTATCGACTTTATTCCAAATTGTGGCATTATTTGGTTCGCGATGCCAGTCCGGCCCGAGGTAGCGGTCGTATAATTCCGACAGTTCTTGAGAAACCCACGAGGAATGATGAGTGCCATTCGTAACCGAGTCGATTGGAATTTCCTGAGTCAGAACATCCGGCCACAGGGATTTCCACATTTCCTGGGCTACCTGACTGTGCAGTTTGCTGACGGCGTTGATTTTACTGCTCAGATTAATGGCCAGAATTGCCATCGAAAAATGCTCGGCATTGTTGTCCGGATCGTTACGACCGAGAGCCAGCAATTCATCCATATCAATACCGACATCCTGACAATATTGATCAAAGTAGCGCCGGATCAAATCCGGATCGAATAAATCAATTCCGGCTTGAACCGGTGTATGAGTCGTGAAGACCGAAGTAGATTTGATAATCTCAAGAGCTTCGTAGAATGTCAAACCGCTATTCTTGACGACACTGCGGATCCGTTCCAGACCCGAGAACGCCGAGTGTCCTTCATTCAAATGGCAAATAAATGGTGGTGTATTGAGTAATTTCAAAGCCTGAAAGCCGCCCATTCCCAGGATGATCTCCTGCTGGATTCTGGTTTCGGCATCGCCGCCATATAATTCGGCGGTTATATTCTTATCAGCCTCCGAGTTTTCGGCAATATTGGTATCGAGCAGGTAGAGTGGAATCCTACCGACCTGCGCCTTCCAGATCCGGACGTTGACCGTGCGCCCGGGGAACGGAAGCTTGACCAATAATTGCTTCCCTTTATCATTTTTAATCAGGGTCAGCGGTGAATTATAAAAATCATTAACCGGATACTCCTCTTCCTGGTAATCATCGACGTTGAATACCTGTTGAAAGTATCCATATTGATACGACAATCCAACGGCAAATAGCGGAATCCCGAGTTCCGAGGCTGACTTCAGGTGATCACCGGCTAAGATTCCAAGACCACCCGAATAGACTGCCAGACATTCGGTAATGCCGTATTCCATTGAAAAATAAGCAATATTCAGGTTTGAATCATACTTCTTGTTTTTTTCAAACCAGGTCTGGGATTTCATCGATCGGGTAAATTTATCATAAACCTGATGCAGTTGATAAATATAACTGTCGTCCTGAGCGCGGGCTTCCAGAACATCCTGTTCGATTCGATTTAATAATGCAACCGGATTGTGACGGGTTTCTTCCCACAGATCCATATCGAGTCGGCTAAACAGATCGCGGGCGTCTGCGTTCCAGGTCCACCACAGGTTATATGCCAGATCACGGAGAACCTCCAGTTTCTTAGGAAGAATCGGCGTGACGGTGAAAGATTGGATAGGCTTCATTAATCTCCTTGATGTAAAAAATCAGTGCTAAACTTAATCATTAGCCGTTTTTCCTACAAATAATTGCCTGAATACTTCTATAGCAAATGATTTTCGACTGCGAATCCGTTAAATCGATTAGTTTGTCGAATTGCCCATACTTTATTTATATTTGCGCCGCGATGCGAAAATCAATGATCAAATCTATTCTCTTCGATCTGGATGGCACGTTGGTCGATTCCGCCGAGGATATTCTGTACGCTATAAATTTCGCACTGGCTAATTATAATCTGAAGGCGATTAGTTACGATCAGTGCAAAGCTTATCTCGGCGACGGCATCGAAGACCTGCTCCGGCGCGCGATCGCTAACACCATCGACGAGCCGATCGATGCACAATTACTATCGAACGTAATGGCTAATTATAAAGAAACTTACGCCAATCATTTAGCGGATCGCACGCATCTTTACCCCGGCGTGCAGGAAACCTTGGATAAATTACAGGGATACGAATTGGCGGTCATCTCCAATAAATCGCACCGGTTCTGTGTCAATATTCTCGGGAAACTGGGAGTGTCGAATTACTTTCGGTTTATCATCGGCGGCGACTCGCTTCCGTTCCGCAAACCCGATCCCGGACAGATTGTTTATGTCAGGCAACAGTTAAACTTGCGATCTTCCGAAATTTTATTGGTGGGCGACAGTGAAAATGATATTCTGGCTGGGCATGCCGGCGGTGTACCGGTTGTCGCTGTTAAATATGGTTATAGGAACTCAGAAGTTCTGAGCCGTTATCAACCAGAATATATGATCGACTGTTTCCCGGAACTGCTTAAAATTCTCGCTTAAACGGATTTTAATTATCGATATAAATGCGTGGAATGCGAGGCGCCACCGCACAGCAAAGTTCATAAATTAGCACGCCAGCCTTGGCCGCAATCCGGGTGGCTTGAATTGTACCGCCCGGTGAATTGCCCCAGATCAATACATCGTCGCCGGATTTGACATCGGCTTCGCCAACCTCGACCATCAGCTGGTCCATCGTGACGGCTCCAACCATCGGGTAGAGCTGACCTTCGATCATGACCTGCCCTTTATTAGTAAAAGCCCGTGGCAAGCCGTCAGCGTAACCAATATTCAGCACCGCAATCCGGGTTGCTTTTTTTGTAATATAATAACGTCCATAGCTGATACTGGCTCCTGCCGGCACCTCCCGAATCTGGGCAACCTTTGTTTTTAAACTCATCACCTGCCTCAGCGCAATCGATTCACTGGTATCGGTTGACGGATAATTGCCGTAAAGGGTGATACCGGGTCGGACAAGGTCAAAATAAGTCTCCGGCAAATCCAGCACCGCGCCGCTGTTGGCGGCATGAATCAAGGGCTCCGTGATGCCCGCCTTACGCAATTGTTCAATGACAGTTTTAAAGCGCCCTAATTGTTCGTGGGTGTAGGTTTTGTCGCGGCTATCGGCAGTCGCGAAATGGGTACAAATACCTTCGATATGGATGTTTTTCAATTTTAACGCGGCTTTGATGAGTTCAAAAGCCCGCTCGCAGGGCAGTCCGACGCGTCCCATTCCGGTATCGACTTTGACATGCACGCTGGCGGTTTTCTGCAGATAAGTCGCCAGACGATCGATGGTTGCGAAATCCTCCTCGCGGGTAACCGTGACCCGGATGTTTTGAGCAATTGCGCAGGAAATTTCCTCATTGTAAAGCGTGCCGAAGATCAGGATTTTTCCGGTGATTCCGGCTTGCACCAGTTCCATCGCTTCGCAGAGCCGCGCGACGGCAAAGTATTTGACGCCTTCCTGCTGGAGGGCATGCGCTATCGGCACGGCGCCGTGACCATAGGCATTGGCTTTGACGACCGCCATGACTTCCGCCGGAGCCACTTTTTTTTTGATATTGTGATAATTATATCTCAGGTTGGTCAGATCTATTTCAGCTACTGTGATATTTTGGGGATAATGCATTTTGTAGGTCCATTTTCCTTTATTAAATGTTGAATTTCTGCCGTTTACTCAATTGCCAAATTTTTCGCGTAAAAACTTCTGAAGGTCTGCGAAGGAATGAAATATCTCGCTGGTACAGCCCAGAATCCAGCCGCTGATTTCGGATAATGTATATTCGGTTACCATGTAAATCGGAATATTGCGTGAAAAAGCATAGGTGACCTCGCCGTAAGTCCCGCCGCCCATTACCGCGTATTTATCCCAATTGCAAATGACATAATCGATCTCGGTTGCCAGAGAATGCAAATCGCCGCGGATCAATTTCCTGACGATCCGGCGAAAACGTTCCGGCTCAGTAGTTTTATATTGCCGAAAACTGCCCAACTCTTCCGGCGTCAGATAATTAGCTTCCTCAACCAGCGGATTATAGCAGGTGTGACCGAATTCACGCTTGATGAATTCCGCCATTTCAGTCCGCCAGGCTTCCCCACGATCCGGCGCGTGTTCGATGGCTCCGGCCAGGTAAGCCTTCATCTTTGTAATTTCCTTTTGAAAAAGTAAAGAGCGCCGATAAACAGAAATATATTCAGCCCCAGCAGATATAAAATATTCAGGATGTTAAAAGGCTGTTTCAGCAGAATACTGCGACCGCCTTCAATCAATACCGTCGACGGAAACGCCATCAAAATATGGCGCAGGTATCCCTCGTAATAATGAGTTGGAATTATCATCCCGGACATCAGGAAAAGCGGCAGGATTATGAGAAAAATCCAATAAAACTGAGTGCGCTGATCGCGGCCCATTCCAATCACTATACCAACCTGAATAAAAAAGATAAGCGCCAATAAGGCATAAGCCCAAAAAATAAGTAGTTGCTCGAATCCCTGAAAATATCGCGCCAATGCCGCCAAAACCAATGACGATACGATCAGGTGAATGATTAGAACAACCAGCGAACGCGCTAAAAATCCAATATAAACGCGCGAAATAGGCGTCCCAGCCAAACGCTGATAATCGCCGCGACTATCTTTAAAATAGCGGAAAACGTAATTACTGGTCAATCCTACCGCCAGCATGGCATTCAACCACCCAATAATAGAAGAAAACATGAATTTGTCCAGGTTGATATAATCTATTCGTGGCAGGATTTTATTCAGACTGTATACAAAGACCAGATACATTAAGCCAGTCCCGATGATATTAAAAATTATTCCCAGGACAATTTTCCCGGAGTTAAACCTGAATTCGTTTTTTATCATAAGGTTGCTAAGAGACATAAATTTTACTCCTCATCTGATAAAAGACGGCTAAGGAATTCTTCGACGCTGAGCGCCTGAATGCGTATACCGGCTAAAGTTTCTTCAGGTATTTCCGCCAGAACATCGTAAAAATCCCTTAGTTTATCAAAAGTAACCTGAATCGTTAAATCCAGAGCGCGAACACTAATAAAACGTCCCGAGTCTTTGATTTTTTTCTGAAGCGCCGCATTCTTATTACGCAGGATAATTTCAGCGGTGAAAGGCATATCAATTCTGGTCAACATTTTTTCGAGTGTACCGTCGAATCTGATTTTTCCGTAATCGAGAACGATCCAGCGATCGGCCAGGGTTTGAATCTCGGTAAATTCATTGGAAGCCACAATAATCGTCTTCTGTTCTTTGACCGATTTCAGATAACTGAAAAGCGCTAACCGACTTGGATGATCCAGCCCGATAATCGGCTCGTCCATAATTATTATTTCCGGATCGCCCATTAAAACCATAACCAGATCGAGACAGCGTTTGGCTCCACGCGAATAGGTCAGGGGATAGTCATCCAGAATCTCTTTTAGCCTAAAATCATTGACCAGCGCCTCAGTGATTTCCGTAAAACGCCCGGCAGAAATTCCCAGCAAATCAGCTCGTGCGATCAAGTTTTCGCGACCGGTAAGCCAGCAGTCGTGGATATCATGATCAGGCAGGAAACCAATACAATTTCTCGTTAGTTTGGGAGTCCTGGCAATATCCTGTCCGTTAATGAATAATTCACCGGCATCCGGTGTCAAGGCAGTCGCCATTACCCGCAGAAGCATAGATTTTCCGGCGCCGTTGCGTCCGATAATCGCAAATGACGTATTTTTCTCGATACCGAGTGTCAGATTTGCCAGAACATATTTTTTCCGATAGGATTTACTAACATTTCGAAGAGTGATCGATGCTTCCACTAATGCGCCTCATACCATGAATTTCCAATTCCAATATCGACTTTTACCGGAACATCCAAAGTCAGGGCGTTTTCCATTTCGGTGGCGACCAGGTCCTTCAGGCGTTCCACTTCGTCGGGATGAACCTCAAATAACAATTCATCATGTATTTGTAAAATCATCATAGATTTGAATTTTTCTTCGATTAAGCGCCGCTGAATCCGGATCATGGCAATCTTGATCATATCGGCGGCGGTGCCCTGGATTGGCATATTAATCGCCACCCGCTCGGCGGCTTCCCGGATATTTTTATTCTCGCTGTTAATATCCGGCACGTAGCGTCTCCGCCCGGCTAAAGTCTTGACATAGGTATCGCGCCTGGCATCAGCGATCGTATTGACGATATAATCATTGATACCGGGATAAGTGCGAAAATATTGCTCGATCAGCTGGCTGGCTTCGCGGCGTGGAATACCAAGTTCTTCCGACATCCGGAATGGCCCGGCGCCGTACATTATTCCAAAATTGACGACTTTCGCCACGCGCCGCATTTCCGGTAAAACGTCTTTTTCCGGCACTCCGTAAACCAGGGCGGCGGTGCGGGCGTGGACATCCACCCCTTCGCTGAACGCGCGCCTCAATTCGGCATCGTGCGACAGATGCGCCATAATCCGCAATTCGATCTGCGAATAATCAGCCGATACGATTTTCCAATCGGATTGTTGCGGAATAAATGCTCGTCGTATTTCGCGACCGCTGTCGGTCCGAATCGGGATATTCTGGAAATTCGGGTCGCTACTGCTAAGGCGCCCGGTGGCGGCGACGGTTTGATTGAATGAACTGTGTACCCGACCGGTTTTCGGATTAACGAGCACAGGCAAAGCGTCGAGATAAGTATTCTTTAATTTCACCAATCCACGATACTCGAGAACCGCCGATGGCAACGGGTGTTTGTGTTTCAATTTTTCCAGGACATTGACGTCGGTCGACATACTCCGGATTTTCGGCAGGTTCAATTTCTCGAATAAAATTTCACCCAACTGCTTGGGCGAATTGATATTGAATTCAATTCCAGCCATACTGTAGATTTGCCTGATACTGGCGTCGATTTGCACCTCGAGCGCGCGCGACATCTGCTTTAAAATGGCGACATCCAGAAATACGCCGTTCTGCTCCATTTGCATCAGAACCGGCACCAGCGGCATCTCGATTTCCCCGAAAACCTGCCAGATTTCGTCGCTCTTTAATTTTTCTTCAAAAAGCGGTTTCAATTGTAACGCAATATCGGCGTCTTCGGCGGCATAAAATGTTATTTTGTCGATGTTAACCTGATCCATGGTAATCTGTTTTTTCCCGGCGCCGATCAGTTCCTCGATCGGTTGCATCTTATATTTCAGATAATACTGACTCAATTTGTCAAGTTTATAACTGCGCGCGTCCGGTTGAATCAGGAAAGCCGCTACCATCGTATCGAAAATCCAACCACGCAGTTCGATCCCGTAGCGCCGCAAAATCAGCATATCGTATTTCAGATTCTGACCACATTTAGCGATTTTTTCGTCTTCCAGAATCGGTTTTAAAATGCCGAGAAATTCCGAATTTCCTGCCTGACTAAAGAGCTGATTAGGCATTGATGGGTACAATATCGGGATGTAAACGCCGGAATCCGCTTTCCAGCTGAGCGCTACTCCGACGATTTCAGCTGTCATCGGATCCATCGCAGTCGTCTCCAGGTCCACCGATAATAATTCCATATTACGCAATTTCTTAACCAGTTCGTGAACTTCGGTAGATTTTTGAATAGCTGAATAATGTTTCTTCGGTTTGACGCTCTTCTCCTCTTCCGGTTCAATCATTGAAAAAAACTCAAGTTCGCGGAAAAGACGTTCCAGTTCGGCGCGATTGACCGGTTGAATTTTCAATTGCTCGATGTTGATTTCAACCGGAACGTCGGTCTTGATAGTCGCCAGCCTTTTGGACAGCCGCGCGCTCTCGGCTCCGCTTCTCAGCATTTCCGCTAAACGTGGATTGCCGGTCGCATCCGCCTGTTCGATTACCTTTTCCAACGTGTCCCATTTAGCAAGCAGAGGCTCGGCTTTGGCCGGACCGATCCCTTTTATGCCGGGAATATTATCCGAAGAATCGCCAACCAGCCCGAGATAATCGGCAATTTGTTCAGGGCGGACGCCCCATCTTGCGACTACAGCTTCGCTATCTATAATTTCGACTTCCTTTTGTCCCGAAGCCGGTTTATAGACGTAAATATCGTCATCGATCAATTGCATAAAATCTTTATCGCCGGTGACCATGTAAACGACCAGCCCCTGAGCCTTAGCCGTTTTGGCGAGAGTGCCGATCACATCATCGGCTTCATAACCCGGCAAAGTGATCACGGGAATGTTCATAGCCTTGACGATTTCGGTCATAACCGGCCATTGTTCGACGAGGTCTTCCGGCATTGCCTCGCGGGTGGCTTTATAATCGGCGTAGATTGCATGCCGAAAGGTCTTCTCCGGGGCGTCGAAAACCATGCCGATGTAATCGGGTTTGACCTCTTCGATAATCCGCTTCAGAGAATTGACAAAGGCATACACCGCGCCAGTTGGCTGGCCTTTTGAGGTCGCCAGGCGGTTACGAATCGTCCCGAAGTAAGAACGATATGCCAGGGCTGATCCATCTATCAAATATATCGTTTCTTTCTTTTCCATAAACTGTCGAAAATTTTAATCATTAACCGGCAATTTGCCAAACGATTTAAGAAAAACTTTTACCAGTTTTTAGTTTGCGAGTTGCGAGTTGCGAGTTTCGAGTTGCTCCGGAAGGAGTCCCTGATGGGACGAGTTACGAGTTGCGAGTTGCTCCGGAAGGAGTCCCTGATGGGACGAGTTACGAGTTGCGAGTTGCGAGTTACGAGTTACGAGTTGATAATGGCTGGGAAGAGATTGCGAGCTATGTCAGTAATAATGCTCTGGCCGGACATGGCAGCACTTCCGAAGCGCACGAGTATGCCTATATCGATGCGGCGGTCGTGCCGGGTGCGACGTATCTCTACCGGCTCGGTGATGTGGACTACAGCGGCGCAGTGACGTGGCATGAAGAGGTTGAGGTCAAGGTTGAGGTTGAGGATGAGAAAATTCCTTTAGTTTTCGGATTAAAACCGGCTTATCCGAATCCGTTCAATCCATCAGTGACGATTCCTTACGGCTTAGCCGAAAATGGTCAGATGTCGCTGAAAGTCTATAACCTGCGCGGTGAATTGGTTAAAGTACTTTTAAGCACTTATGCTCTTAAAGGCGCTTACTCTTACAACTGGCAACCACAGAATCTGAGCGCTGGAATATATCTTATCCGCATGCAATCCGGCAATCATACCTCCTTGCAGAAAGTGGTCTTCGTGAAGTAAACCGCGGAGCACGCTGAGAGCGCGGAGATAATTCTCTTTATCCCCTCCCGGGAAAGAATTACCATTACTTGTCCGATTACAATACTTTAACTGCTACGCCGTAAATAAACGGAATTCGTCACTTCTTCAGGTATTCATCACGATTTACGAGTTCTACGCGACAGCAGGACTGTTTACGTTAAAAAACACTTGACATTATTTCAAAAAATATGCATAATACAAGAGGTTTTTGATATTAGTGATTTAAGGATGAAACGGTATTCAGTAAGTTGGATATTGCAGACGGGAAATCACTAATTAATTTTATACATAACAACAATTCTTAATTCAGGAGGGGTTATGAAACGTTGGCAGTTATTCGCTGTGTTATTTACGTTCGGCTTGGGTGGAATGTGTAAAGTAGTGGGGCAGACGTCGGTATTTACCGATGATTTTAGTACAAATCAGGATATGACCTGGACCACATCAGGACAAATCGGAAGCAGTACCTGGTACGTGAATCGCTCAGGTGATGACTGGGGCGCCAGGAGAAACACAAACGGTATTCTTGAATTAACAAACGATGCCGATACTAGTACAAATGTAAATGGTTGGGTCTTTGCATATACAATAACTTCTGATTTTTCTTCACCATACAATAAAGTATTGAGTTCAAATCCAGACTTGATCACGTGGTATTTCAATTTGAGACAACCTAGAACCGATCCAGCTGGATTTGGCTCGAAAAATTACGGAGTAGCATTTATATTGTCTGGTTCTTCCGTAACAGCTAATAGTTTAGGAAACGGGTACGCTATTGCCCTGGGTCAATCTGGAGATAGCGATCCGTTAAGGTTGGTAAAATATACCGGTGGATTATCCACTTTATCTACTATTATCACTTCAAATACTGAGGGATTATCTGATTTTGGAAACGAATACATTAGCGTAAGAGTAACCTATGATCCTGCAACTGACCGCTGGGAACTATTCTTAAGAAATGATGGTTCATCTTTTACTGATCCTCAAAGTGGTTCATTAGTATCTCAGGGAATGGCAATTGACGATACTTATACCAATACACCATTAGAATACATGGGAGGATATTGGCAGGGATCAACAGCGGCTGATCAAACGGCATTGTTTGATAATGTAAATGTTACTGTCGTACCAGCCGGTGAACCGACAATAGTCGTCAGTCCTATCACTTTATCAGGCTTTTCCTATGTTAAATATTCAGGTCCTTCGGCTGATAAATCTTTTACTGTTAGTGGTTCTAATTTAACGGCAAACATTTCAGTTTCTCCGCCAACTAACTATGAAATATCTACGGAAACCGGCTATTCATTCTCAGCAATGAATCCAGTTACTTTGGCTCAAACCGGGGGAATTGTCTCCGAAACACCGATTTATGTCAGACTTAAATCCGGACTCGAGGCTGGAATTTATAATGAAGACGTAATCGTACAAAGTGCCGGCGCTACCAGTAAAATGGTCTCCTGTAGCGGTATTGTTCTCCCTAATGCCTGGATCAATGAAATACATTATGACAACGATGGCGGAGATCTAAATGAAGGTTTTGAAGTCGTTATTGAAAATGCCGGTATTAATACTTTATCCGATTTTACAATTACTTTATATAATGGTTCTGACAGTGCCGAATACGGCACTCACACGTTAGATGGATTTATAACTGGTAGTACTATTGAAAACTTTACCATATACTATAAACTCCTCCCAGCAAATGGTTTACAAAATGGTGCTCCTGATGGACTAGCATTATCTTATCAAGGTAATATTATCCAATTTTTGAGTTATGAAGGCACATTCACTGCAACAGACGGACCCGCTAGTGGAATTATTTCAACGGATATAGGAGTTAGCCAAGGTGGGACTGATCCTGTTGGTGAAACGCTTCAACTCATAGGCAATGGTACTAAGTATTCAGATTTCACCTGGAGTGAATCTACACTTCCGGCAACCTGGGGAGCTCCTAACAGCAATGGCACCGATCAGTCTCTGCCGGTCGAACTGACTGACTTCGCGGCTGTTGCGCAGAGCGGCGCAGTTGCACTTTCCTGGACGACTGAGTCCGAGACGGAGAACCTCGGTTTTATTGTCCAGAGGCAGTTGCGAGTTGCTCCGGAAGGAGTCCCTGATGGGACGAGTTACGAGTTGCCTGCCCGAATGACTCGGTCAGGCGGGCGAGTTACCGATTGGGAAGAGATTGCGAGTTATACTACAAGCGATGCTCTGGCCGGACATGGCAGCACCTCGGAGGCGCACGAATACGCCTACACCGACGCGGCGGTCGTGCCGGGCGCAACGTATCTCTATCGTCTGGGTGATGTGGATTACAGCGGATCGGTGACGTATCATGAAGAGGTCGAGGTCGAGGTCGAGGTTGAGGATGAGGATGCGCAGATTCCGCTGGTTTTCGGATTGAAACCGGCCTATCCGAATCCGTTCAATCCATCACTGACAATTCCTTACGGCATAACGGAAGATGGTAATATGTCGCTGAAAGTCTATAACCTGCGCGGCGAATTAGTGAAAGTACTTATGAGCACTTATAGTCTTAAAGGCACTTATTCATACAACTGGCAACCGGTGAATCTCAGCGCGGGAATATATTTTGTCCGCATGCAGTCCGGCAATCGTACATCCATGCAGAAAGTGGTCTTCGTTAAGTAAACCGCGAATCCCGATCTATCGGGACGAATAAAACGCTAATTGTAGGGGCACAGAATACTGTGCCTCTACTGTTTTCTGTTTACGCTGCTCCTGCGGCGTAACCCTAACTCTATACTTTTCTCGCAAAGACGCCAAGGAACGAGCCGAAGGCTCTCCTCCGGAGCAAAGATTATTTGATATTTGTAGGGGCACACCGCGGTAACCACCGCGGAGCGGTCAGAGTATTGTAAAACCTCAAAGCCAGGAAAAC
>Ga0265293_10004522_pt1 | contig 24426 bp, 22 predicted proteins | sample Munlanlewell138R_FD_192505 | JGI IMG/M metagenome (GOLD analysis project Ga0265293, IMG submission 192505) | Leachate microbial communities from a municipal landfill in Southern Ontario, Canada - Leachate well 138R | ecosystem: Engineered > Solid waste > Landfill > Unclassified | place: Canada...
TTTCACGCCGGTAACAGGGGTTCGATTCCCCTACGGGTCACCAATTATGGAGCTGTAGTGTAGCGGTTAACATGTCGGCCTGTCACGCCGAAGATCGCGGGTTCGATTCCCGTCAGCTCCGCCATAAGCCGACGTAGCTCAACTGGCAGAGCAGCTGACTTGTAATCAGCAGGTTGCGGGTTCGAGTCCCATCGTCGGCTCCAATTATTTGGAGGGGTTCCCGAGTTGGCCAAAGGGGGCAGACTGTAAATCTGCTGGCACCGCCTTCACAGGTTCGAATCCTGTCCCCTCCACCATTTATTGGGGCGTAGCCAAGTGGTAAGGCAGCGGATTTTGGATCCGCCATCCCGTTGGTTCGAATCCAGCCGCCCCAGCCAAAAAGGTTCATACCATTTTAAATGGTGTGAACCTTTTTTTACCGGTAACTATTTCATTCCAGATAAGTAGTCAATTAAATTTAACCCCAAAAACACCCCAACTAAGAAAAAAAGCTCATCTTTCAAGACATACCCTTTGGAGGTATAAAAAAATAACCCTTATGTATCAAGGGTTAGGGTGTGGTGCGGCAGAAGGGACTTGAACCCCCACGGTGTTACCCACTAGAACCTGAATCTAGCGCGTCTGCCAGTTCCGCCACTGCCGCAAAATTTAGGGTACAAAAAGATTTTAACAAAAGTTATTACCCTCTGTCAATTAAAAACGGCAAAAAATTAGTTTTGTTCTTCCCATCTAACAGTTACTATATCGCCTTCATTTAGGCCGGTCATAAAATTAGCAGGGGTATCATTGACCTTCATGATAAGTTTCTTCCCTTTCACTTCCTCGGATACAAAATCCAGTACTTTAAATACATCAGTGAGAATCACCACCGCCGTTGGGGAAATTTTAGGTATTAGGATATCATCCCCATTTAATTTGATTTTAATTTTGGTCACGTCCAAAGGGCCTTTCTGATCAACTTTTTTTTTGTTGGTAATTTTAAGTATATCCCCGGGGTTTAAATGCTGTTTCATGTTTTGACAGGGTTCACCATTCAAAAAAACATCTATTTCCGAACCTTTTTTCAAGGACTCGGGATCGGCAAAATTGATGGCATCCATTATAGTTTTTAAGTGGATATAGCTGATACTATCACCGTCCAAAATTGGCCTATCTAAACCATCCACATTTTCATTATTAACTTTAAGGGAGCTGATTATGGGGAGCTCAATATCATTCAATAAAAAGGTCTGTCCAATTAAAGCAAAGGGTAAAATATTTTTAATTATTTCCTGTCCCGGGCTACCGGGTATACCGGGGGTAAAAGTAATGTCACTGCCTTCCTGTAGCATAGTTACTAAATCTCCCTCTTTGCCGTCTACCCTAATTTTACCAGGGATACCGGGTTTACCCTTAATAAACACGATCTTACCATTTACTTCAAATGATAAAGCGGGACCCAATTTACCTAGGTATTGGCTGGGAGAGATACCCGCAGCTACTAAAGCATCGCCCGCAGTTGCATGGTTAATAGCAAAAAGACGTACTGGTCGCTTATTAACCAGTACTGTATGCAGTTGTAAATTTCGTAGATATAGTGTATCCATTAGAATTGCTAATGGGGTTATTGCTTGAGGAGCAGATAATTTATCTGTTAGTTTTGTTATCGGATTAGCAATTTCCTTATCAGCAATCACCACCCGGTATTCAGGTAAACTCAAAAATTTAGCCATTTCTGTTTGAAGATTAGGCGTGAGGCTTCCGCCACCTATACAAAGTACAACCTGTGGTGATTTTCCGTTTACCTCTATTATTTTTTTGCTTATATCATGGGAAAGTTGCTCTACAGTTTTTTGAATAGCAGAAATGAGTTCTTCCTTTGTATAGGAACAAGTGGTTCCCGTGATATCCTTCAAGGCAATTAATTCCAAATCCTTACCCAGCTGTTTTTTTACATCCTCGGCCATTGAAAAATCCAATAAGTATTCCTGGCATAAAGCCTCGGAAACCTTATCGCCGGCGACAGGTAGCATAGCATAATCGCTAATGGTACCTTTTTCTGAAACAGCGATATCTGATGTGCCTGCTCCTATGTCAACTAAGGCCACATTTAGTTGCCGAACATTGTCCGGCACAACCAAATTCATAGCAGCTATGGGTTCCAAGGTGATGTATTTAATATCTAGACCTGCTATACGCAGTGCATTATGTAGGGAATCAACTATCATGTGGGGCAAAAAGGTAGCAATAAGCTTAATATGTAACTTGTTACCTATCTGACCCAATAGGCTCCCCAAGGGTACACCGTCTAAAAATTCTTCAGTAACACTATAGCCTACACAATGAAAGCCCTTAGCTTTACCTGATCCTAGAATTGTTTGCTGAGCATTTCGAACCGCATCTAAAACAAGGGCATGGTATATTTCGTCACTAACCTCTTGGGGGTAGACAAACTCCAATTCTGCGCTGCCCTTTGTAGTTATTAACGACCTGCCGGCAGCAGCTACCGCCGCTTGCCTTAGCTTATAGCCGGAGTTGGCCTCCATCCTGGCTTTGATATTCGTAATGGTTTGGGCTACCTGGGGAATATCATGAATTTGCCCACCTATCATTGATCTTTTGGGATGTTCTTCAACTTCTATCTCAAGGACTTCTAGGGTATTGTCCGCCAATCTCTCCGCCAATATACCCACAACGGTTCTAGTACCTATATCCAAGGCAAATATCAAGTTTTCATTCATGCTCTATCTCTCCTTTGCACGGGCGAAAGTTATAAATACATTGACAGACAATACACCCCTTGATAAAATCAGGGCATGCGAAATTTCAAAAAATAAAGGTGATGCTATGTTTGGGAAAGAATTTGCTCTTGGCAGTAAAAAAGCAATACCGATTGCAATGGGCTATTTTCCTCTAGGTCTTGCTTTTGGAGTTTTAGCAAGAGAAACCGGTCTAACACTATTTGAAGCTACCGGCATGTCCTTTATGGTTTTCGCAGGGGCAGGTCAATTTATTGCTATAGGCTTCCTGAAAGCCGGAGCAGATATTCTAACAATTATGATAACTACTTTTTTAGTTAACTCACGGTTGTTCTTAATGAGCATGGTATTTCAGCCAAAACTAAAAGAATGGCCTCGGTTAAAATCCGGTATCATAGCCGCGGAAATAACCGATGAAACTTTTGTGGTAGCAAATGATTATTATTCTTCGAATGAGCCTTCCTGGCCCTTTCATTTAGGCTTAAACATCACTAGTCATCTTGCATGGATCGCCAGCACCGCATTGGGTGCAGGTGTAGGTAACTTAGTTAAAAATCCCGAAAGCTTGGGATTAAATTTTGCTTTGCCGGCCATGTTCATAGCCCTATTGGTTGGTCAAGTTAAAAATAAAAGAAAATTTATGGCGGCAATTGTTGCGGGAATTCTTTCTTTGCTTTTTAAAATATTTCTTACTGGAAATTGGAACATTCTCTTAGCAACTTTAATAGCTGCCACATTAGGAGTGACGATGGAAAAATGGATAAAGAAATAGCCTTAATTATAGTTGGTATGGCAATCGTTTCCTATATCCCCCGAGCTTTGCCGTTAATTGCTCTTAATAAAGTTGAGTTTCCCCCAACCTTTGTAAAATGGTTGAATTATATTCCTGTAGCCGTTTTGGCAGCTTTATTGACACCGGATCTTTTTGTTTTTCAAGACCAGTTTAATCTACACTTAGCCAAAGCCGGTCTTTTTGCTGCAGTACCCACTTTTGTTATTGCAATATTCAGTAGAAGTATGATTTGGGCTTTATTAGTAGGTATGGGTAGTTACGCATTGTTTCAGTTTTTATTTTAGTTTTATTGCTTTAAAATCGCCTATTTTGAACAAAATCAGCTAGGCTGGCCAAAGCCTCCTGATGCTCTGTTAATGGTATATGTTGTAATTGTTTCTTTGCTTTATTAATGAAACGACTGGCAACCGTGAAGGAATATTCAATTGCGCCGGAGTCTTTAATTAAAGATATAGCCAATTGTATCTCTTCCTCGGTTTTACTTTTGTTCCGAACAATGCTTTCTAGAACACCGGTTTTTTGGGAATGCCTGAGGGCATAGATTGTGGGCAAAGTTATAATACCTTGTCTAAAGTCGCTCCCAACCGGCTTGCCAAGCTCCTTTTGTTCTGCAGTTAAATCTAAAATATCATCTACTATTTGAAATGCCATACCAAGATAATGTCCATACCTTGCTAAAGCCCGTTCTAATACCGCAGGTGCATTGCTTACAACTGCCCCTAATCGGCAGCTGGCGGAGATCAGCATAGCTGTTTTTCTATTGATGCGGTAAAAATAGTCCTTAATGGTTTGTCCAGGATCATGGGCTGTGGCTATTTGTTGAATTTCCCCTTCACACATTTCCACACTTACGTCAGCGATAATTTTTGCAACCTGAGGCTGCTCATATTGAGATATAAGTAAAAGAGATTTAGCAAGCAAGTAGTCTCCGGTATGTAGGGACACCTTATTACCCCACTGTGCTTTTACAGTGGAAATTCCCCTTCTGGTAAATGAGTTATCAACTACATCATCGTGGACTAAAGAAGCCATGTGGATTAATTCCAATGCAGCGGCTAAAGGAAGCATGCTATTTGAATCAACACCGCAACACCTCCCGGATAACAAGGCGAAGGCCGGCCTGATACGTTTACCCCCTGCTTGGAATAAATGCAATGATGCCTCCGTAAGCAGAGGAGAATTCGATTCGATGTATTGGGAAAGCAAATTTTCCATTGCTTTTAGACCTATACCCATCTCTTTTAATAAGGAATTATTCTGCATGGACTCTCGCACCTCTAAAATTATAGTCAATTTTATTATATTCTGCTTAAATACATCAAATCCTGCAACATTTAATAATTATAAGGTGTATTAAAAAAATTTTAGGTAAAATTTAAAAAGTCATGTTTCATTTAGCGAAATGAAACATGACTTTTACCCTCAAGTTTTAAAACTTAATTAATAAGAATCTAAAAATTTACTTATTAAACCAACGGGAAAAACCATATAAGGTGGTTTTTCTGTTTAACAATGCTAAAGTATCTGTCAGCGGTATGTTTTTTGGGCAGACTTCAACACAGTTTTGCGCATTACCACAATCTGTAATGCCCCCCTTACCCATAATGGCTGCCAGCCTTTCATTTGTATCTGTCTTCCCAATGGGATGCATATTAAACAACCGCACTTGACCAAAAGGAGCCGGCCCAATAAAATCGGACTTGCTATTAAAGTTGGGACAGGCTTCCATACAAACTCCACAAGTCATACACCTTGAAAGTGTATAAGCAATCTTTCTTTCTTCTTCCGATAATCTTGTCCCTTTTCCTAAAGAAAATGTTCCGTCAATATTTACCCATGCCTTAACCTGTTTTAGGTGATCAAACATTATTTCCCTATCAACCTGTAAATCTCTAATAATACCAAACTTTGTTAGAGGCGCGAGGATAATAGGTTGAGACAAATTATCAATTAAAGCGGCACAAGCCTGACGGGGGGTACCGTTTATTATCATGGAACATGCTCCGCAAACTTCCTCAAGGCATGTGCAATCCCAAACTACGGGTGTAGTTTTTTGTCCGTGTATATTTGTCGGATGCTTACGTATTTCCATCAAAACAGAAACCACGTTCATATTCGGCTTGTAAGGAATTTTAAACTCCTCCCACCTTGAAGGTTGTTGAGGACCATCCTGTCTTTTAATTTTCAAATGGATATATTCCGGCATTACTTTGCACCTCCAGCAATGTCATAACGTCTTTTCCGCGGTTCCAACAAAGAAATATCTACTTCCGAATAAGCAAATACCGGTCCGTTTGGTGACCATGTGGCGTTAGTTTTTTTCAACCAATCTTGATCATTTCTTTCAGGGAAATCAGGTTTGTAATGTGATCCCCTGCTTTCATTCCTATTTAGGGCCCCTAGGGTTATAACTCTGGCTATCTCCATCATCTGCCAGAGTTGTTTTATAAAGCTGACGGTTTGGTTGGCCCAGCGGCTTTTGTCATAAAGTTTAATATTTTTATACCGGTCCATCAGTTCAAGTATTTTATCATCAGCTTCTTTTAAATTTTTGTTATAACGAACCACTCCAACATTGGTTAACATATTATTACCTAATTCTTCATGTAGGGCATATGGATCTTCATTGCCATCCATTTTATAAACCAACTCATCAATTTCTGTTTGTTTCCTTAATTCATTCTCAAATATTTTATCTTCCATGTCTGCGGCTGTACGCTCTAAGCCTTTAATGTAATCTAGAGCCTTGGGTCCAACAATATAGCCGCTATAAGTCGCTGATAGTAAAGAATTTGCGCCAAGACGGTTGGCACCATGATACATGGAATCACTCTCTCCCGCTGCAAATAAACCCGGGATGTCAGTCATATGGTTCCAGTCCACCTTGATTCCGCCCATGAAATAATGGGGTGCGGGAAAGATTTTCATTGGTACTTTTCTGGGATCTTCACCGGTGAATTGTTGATATATTTCTAAAATTCCCCCCAGACGGGTTTCCAAAAATGAGGGATCTTTATGGGTCAAATCCAGGTATACCTGGTTTTTTCCATCTATACCTAAGCCCATTTCCACACATACTTTATAAATTGCCCTTGAAGCAATATCTCTGGGAACTAAATTACCGTAGGCAGGGTACCATTCTTCCAAGAAGTACCAGGGTTTACCATCCTTATATGTCCAAATTCTACCGCCCTCCCCCCTGGATGCTTCGGACATCAGTCTGGTCTTGTCATCTCCTAGCATTCCTGTGGGGTGGAATTGCACAAATTCACCATTGGTAAACCCTGCTCCTTGCTGATAAACTCGCCCAGCCGCAGCCGCCGTACAAATTATTGAGTTCGTACTTTTTCCATAAATCATGCCGCCGCCGCCTGTGGCTAAAATGACTACATCTGCCCGAAAACTATGAATTTTCATAGAAGCTAAGTCTTGAGCAATAATTCCACGACAAATTCCGTCGTCATCAATAACAGCTGACAAGAACTCCCAGCCCTCATATTTAGTGACCATACCGGTAGTTTCAAATTTTCTTACTTGGCTGTCCAAACCATAAAGCAACTGTTGCCCAGTTGTGCCACCTGCAAAAGCCGTACGCTTGTTTTTTACACCGCCAAAATTCCTTAAATCTAATAAGCCTTCGGATGTGCGGCTAAAAACAACCCCCATACGGTCATAGAGGTAAATGAGATCTGGTGCTGTTTCACACATCTCCTTTACTGGAGGTTGGTCTGCTAAAAAATCTCCTCCATAAATAGTATCAAAGAAATGTTGCTCCACAGTATCATTTTCTCCTTTTGTGTTTAAAGCGGCATTGATTCCCCCTTGGGCACATAGGGAGTGGGACCGTTTAACAGGTACTAAAGAAAATAAATCAACGGGAACATTTTTCTCAGCAATTCGTAAAGTAGCCATCAGGCCGGCTAGCCCACCACCTACAATTATTACTCGTTGTTTAGTCATTAAGTTTACCTCCTAGTTAGCTAGATAAAAGCCAGAAATGTTTGTATTCCAAAATACGATAAAAAAATAAATATTATACCGGAGAATAAAATGGCGATTCTTTGAGAATAAGAGCCAATTGTTATGCCCCAAGTTATTAAAAAGGTCGTTAACCCATTTGTAAAGTGATAAATAGTGGACAGTAGACCAAACACATAAAAGGCAAAAATCCAAGTGTTGGAAAGAATCATTGTCATTGTGTCAAAACTGATTTCTAAACCGAAAAGAAGATTGCTAATTCTAAGAGTATAAGTGTGGTAAAGTACAAAAATTAATGTAACTACCGCAGTTACACGTTGAAGATAGAAAAGCCAGTTCCTTAGGTATTTATAATCTAAAACATTATTTTTTGCTAAGTAGACAATCCATAAACCATAAAAAGCGTGAAAAATAATTGGGATTACAATTAGAAAAAGCTCTAAAAATGGCAAAAAAGGTATGCTTTGCAAAAAGGCTACTGCACCATCATACGCGGCCGGCCCTCTTAAGCTAAAGCTGTTTACAAAAAAATGTTCCATCAGGAATACCCCGATGGGCAAAAGGCCGGAGAAAGAATGTAGTTTGCGAATAAAATAATGATTGTTTTCTAGAACCAAATTAATTACCCCTTTCGACTGGTTTTGATTATTCTGATATTATGAACTATTCTATATATTGTGGTTTATTCCTGCTAAATTTAAAAATAAAAAAGCCCCTTAATTTTGGGCTTTTTAAATGCTAAAAATAAAGATTAAATTTCTAATAAATCACCAACAGACATTATAACGCATTGAGCCGATGTGTGTGATTCTAAAGCATCCTTAAAAGCGATAGGATCTTGTCTTATAAGCTCAAATGTATTGTAATGCATTGGCACTACTAACTTTGGTTTTAAAAGCTGAGTAGCAAGTAATGCATCCTTGGGGCCCATCGTAAAATTATCACCAATAGGGAGAATGGCTAAATCTAACGAAAACCTATTACCTAAAATTTGCATCTCACTGAAAATGCCTGTATCACCTGCATGATAAACAGAGGTCCCATTGTTTTCAATTACAAATCCACAGGCCAGTCCAAGGTAGGTATTTTCTTCAATTATAGCGGAGCCGTGTAAGGCGGGAGTCAGATAAATGCGGCCGAAGGGAAATTGATATTCGCCGCCTATTTGCATGCCATGGGTTTTTACACCCTGCTTCTCACAATAACTGGCTAATTCTACAACTCCTATTATTGTAGCGTCGGTTCTCTTTGCAATTTCAACGGCATCCCCTAAGTGATCAAAATGTCCATGTGATACTAAAATATAATCACAGTCTACTGTTTCATGGTCTAGATCAGAAGATGGGTTTTCTTTTATCCAAGGATCAATTAATAGACGAAAATTCGATGTGATCAAAGAAAAACATGAGTGCCCATGATAATAAATTTTCATTTAAACTACCTCCTTAATTTACCTTGCTTTAGTTTTCATTATCCTGTAGTATTGATTAAATATACAATTTATAAATTAATTAAAGGAGAAGACAAAATGTATTTAAAGAAAGAGGCTATTAAGCAACTGGAAAATAACTTTGGCATTCCCCGAGAGTACAGCTTTAAGCAGGAAATCCTTAAAAAAGAAATGGTAATGTTAAAAGCTAGTCAAAAGTGGGGTCGCTCCCATGACTTCACTTTTTTTATAACAAATAAAAAAGATAAAATTGCCGTTATCAGAAAACACCAGCAGCCACTGGGTTTTTATAGAGCACCAAGCGGTGGAATAGACCCCGGCGAAAACATATTGGATGGTATTAACAGGGAAATTTTTGAAGAATTAGGAATTAAAGCTACCATCAGGACATATTTAGTAAGAATGAATGTTTTATTCCAGCATCAAATGGAAAGGGTACCTTGGGTAACCCATGTCCTTATGGCCCATACCCACGCTGATACTTTAAAGCCCATTGACATTGAAGAAATTAAAGAAGCCAAATGGGTTGATTGGAAGGATCTTCAAGGTTCTATTCAAAACAATTTAAATAATAGCCCCTATGGCCTGTTTCACTACAGAGTTCATCTAACTGATATAATAGCAAAAATTTATGAAGGTATAGCTATGTAAGACTATTTATTTATAAACTAGTTATTAAATCCTTAAGATATTTTGTAAAGTCTATTTTAATATCCTCCCTTGCCAGCGCAAATTCAACCGTAGCGATTAAAAACCCTAATTTGTCCCCAACATCATATCTCGTTCCTTCAAATTCATAACCGTAAAGAACTTGATTATTCAATAGCTCCTTTAGGGCATCAGTTAGCTGTATCTCCCCGCCTCTACCCGGAGGTAAAGTTTTTAAGATACTGAATATTTCCGGCTGAATAATATAACGTCCCATAATGGCATAATTAGAGGGGGCCAACTCCGGTGTGGGTTTTTCTATTAAATCGGTAATTTGACGGACATTTCCCTTAATAATACTGCCATCCACTACACCGTAGCTGCTTACTTGGTTGCGAGCAACCTCCCGTAGGGCAATCACATTACCTCCAAATTCTGCGTAAATTTCAAGCATTTGTTTGAGACAAGGCTTCTTGCTGACTACTAAATCATCGCCCAACAAAACAGCAAAGGGCTCATTTCCTACAAACTTTCTGGCACAATAAATTGCATGTCCCAAACCTTTAGCTTCCTTTTGTCTTATATAATAAATATCAGCCATATTTGAAACAGCCTGAATTTCCGCTAACAACCCAAAATCTTTTTTCTGCTTCAAAATTGTTTCCAGCTCAATAGAATGATCAAAATGATCCTCAATTGCTCTTTTGTTTCTGCCGGTAATTACCAGAATATCTTCTATTCCGGAATTAATCGCTTCTTCTATGATATATTGAATTGCTGGTTTATCTACGATGGGCAGCATTTCCTTGGGCTGTGCTTTTGTGGCCGGTAAAAAACGTGTTCCTAAACCGGCGGCCGGTATAATTGCCTTTTTAATTTTCATCAATTACTACCCCCTTTTGGAAGTCATTTTAATGATCAATCATCCCCTTTAATGATTTTATTAATATCCTCTTGAATGCTTCCCGTGGCTTTTTTAATTTCTCCCATTGATTTGCTAATTGTCCTTCCTATCTCCGGTAGTTTACCGGGCCCTACGGCAATTAAGATTACAGCCACAATTATCAAAATTTCCCAAGGTCCTAAATTAAACATAAAAGCAACTCCTTTTTAAGTTTTTAAGCCAATTAAGTTAGCAGCTTGGTTTAGTACCTACATGGACCGCAACTATACCGCCGGTCAAATTATAATATGTTGCTTCATCCAAACCAATCTCGGCAAACAAATTTTTAATTTCTTCTTGAGCAGGAAAGATTTTCACTGAGTAAGGCAAGTAGCTGTAAGGGTTTTTTGCTTTTGCTTTTATTTTTCCTAATAAGGGAACAAGCTTTTCGAAATAAAGCCAAAATAACTGTTTAAATATAAACGCTGTTGGTTTGGCCAACTCTAATGAAACAACTTTACCCCCTGGTTTAACAACTCTCATCATTTCCCTCAGAACAACTTCTATATTGGGCACATTTCTGAGTGCAAAACCGATGGTCACGCTATCGAAGGTATTATCCAGATAAGGTATTTCCATGGCATTTCCATATACCAACTGTATTCTGCTTTTTAAAGGATGATTTTTAAAATTCTTTTCTGCCTCAGCCAACATATTCTCACAAAAATCTAAACCTATTACCAGTCCATTAGCACCAACAACCTTGGCCTGTTCCAAGGACAACATGCCCGTTCCGCAGCAAACATCTAGGGAATGGGATCCTTCCGATAATTTAGCTTGTTCGACTGCAAACCTCCTCCAATATTTATCACGATTAAGAGTCATAACCGTATTCATCCAGTCGTATTTGCCGGCAATTTGAGAAAAAATAGAGTGAACATATTCTTCCTTAGGTCGGTTTTGATAAGACATAGGTAGCTTCATATTTATTCTCCTTCAAATATAACCACATTACAATATTTTAACTAACTAACTAAATCAATTTTTTTTCGTGCCTCTAAACAATGTTCTACAATATTGAACAAGATAACCTTTTCAGACTTGTTGGGCAACTTTTCAAGCTCTTGCTTTGCTTCTGTTAACAATTGGTTTGCTAGATTCAGCAGCTCCTTATTTCTTATTAATTGTATACCGGCGCCTAATTTTTTGCCGAATGATACCAAAGCGTCAAAATATTTTTTTTCTGCCTTTACCACCAAAGCCCCAAAAGAGGCACAAAATCCTAACAGGCTCATTTGTTCCTGTAAAGTTTTAATATACTCATTGCTATTTGATTGGAGTAGCTGTGCTTCCTCCTTTTCTCTAATTCCTGCAATATGGACATCACAGACTGCATTAGCGGTCGGTGTCAGCCATTTTAAAGAGTCTTGCTGACACATGTAGCTGAAAAACTTGGAATAAAAATAATCACCGATCAAAACTGGTAAGCCTAAACGCTGATCATATTTTCCGAAGTGAATACCGGTGCCTAAATATAAAAATTGCATCGCAGTTGCCATCGTAATAATTTGTGAATCGCGGTAGTCGAACATACGAGCTGATAAAATTAAAACTGCCGGATGCAAAAACTCATCACACCAATGTAATTCTAATTTTGCAAACTCTGATACGTGGCCAGCTTTCAGCATCATACCCTCATTGATATTTTTAGCGACTAATTCCAGTTCATTTTTGATAGGTAGTAAAATTTCCGGAAAATGAGTTTCCATAATTTGCACCTCCCTCGGGCCATCCTGCTTATGTACATATATATTATTACCTTATTCTAGTTTATAATAAAAACTCCTTCAAAGGCTGCCGTAAGATATCAATATAAAAATTAAGCCTTACAATACTTGTAGTACTGCAAGGCTTACGCTAGGGTTTGCTTTTTAGTCTTACTAAAATAAATATCCCTCCTATAAATTTACAGCCTCTAGGTGGGGAGATTCCATCACGCCACGTTCTACTTCTTTGGCATCAACTTGCTTTGCCTTAAAGTGTTTTGTAAGATACCTGCATGCATCCCAAGGGTCAACTCGGTCACCACAAGTAAATACATCAACTGCAGCATATCCAATCTCGGGCCAAGTGTGAATAGCCAAGTGAGATTCAGATATCACCACTACCCCGCTTACCCCCTGTGGACTGAATTTGTGAAAAACAAATTCACGAACCTCCGCTCCTGCTTCCAAAGCAGCATTAACCATAATTTCTTCAACCTTTTTCAAGTCATTTAAAATGTTGAAATCACAACCATAGATCTCAGCCAATATATGGCGACCCAATGCGTTCAATTATCATTCCTCCTTTATTATAATCAACTCAATCAAAACTAATTTTAAACACATTGTCCCCTTTTGTCAATGATAATCTAATGCCGCCTCAAGATATTATTTGATCAAATATTTTTGTTTTAATGCGAGACTTAATAAAGGATAAACTGCGTAAATCATTGCCGTTGAGGCGGCAACTATTCCGGAATCATTAAAAAGCAAGGCTGCAACACTCCCAACCAAAACAGTTGTGAAACTTTCATATAATGAACGGTGTTTTTGATACAGATATTGTATAAAACCACGGGGTTTAAAAAATAAAATAGACATAGACAATAAAGCTAACAAAAAAACCTTACTCCAATTAGTATAAAGTATTAATTTAATATTCATTTCTATTTTTCTCACGACTATTTCGTAAAATTCCCTGTTCCCTTTTTGTAATAATAAGGCGAAAGCTTTTTCGATATGTGACTGCTTTGAGCTAAAGAATAAGTTGCCGAAACACATGAGCAAAATCAATAAAAATAGTGTAAATATAATGATTTTAGGATTTTTAAATAAATCTTTTATCCATCGCCCCACCCAAAATAAAAAGGCTGAAACTGCTGCTACTGTTCCTCCGAAATTTGCCCCATAATCAGGCGAAAAAATAAGCCAAATTATGAAGATGAAATATAATATGCCTATCAACAAGAAAGGTCTTTTGCTTTCCCGTTTAATTAGTGAACCTACTCCTAAAAAGGATGAGCCAATTAAAACCCCCATGTACTCATTACCAATTCCATAAAACCGTGCACCTATGATCGGATCATAGCCTAATACAGAATGCTTCATCAAACCTGAACCCAAAAATAAATCTATTACGATTAGAAATGAAGTGATCAGTCCTAGAATCACAAAGGGTTCGTACTGTGTTAATCTGGAAACAATTTTGCTAAATATTAAAATTGCCAATCCAAGTGCTAATGCTAAAAGTGCGTACAGCAAATAATTTTCGATTCTAAAGGCACCCATAATTAGTAACGCTAGCGGAACCGTAATAATAAAACTCAGCCAATTAAGAAACAAGGGAATAATTTTTTTGAAAATAAAAAACAAGGACACCGAAAAAATTATGGTTATAATTTGCAAAATAATATAGGGTTTTATGAACAGAGGTCTGATTTGATAAATAAAAGATAAACCATGATTTAACCGTAAAATATGGTCCAAGTTATTATCAGTCTTTTGTACCGGACCGGAAATAGATTGTCCTATGGATTTACTGTTGGCAATTGAAACATTAGCATTTAAATAATCCAAAATAGTGGTTGTCAGATCAGCACTGGTAATCAGACCCTCCCTGCGAGTTGTATTACTATATATCAGACCTGGTTTACTATATTCGGTAGCAAAAACTATTGGAACTAGATAATTTTTTTCCACAAGCTTTGATGAAGGAGGTATGGATGATGTCAAAATTAGCAATGTATGAGTGAAATCAATCTCGTTGAAAAGCCGATTCAGATAATCATCAATATTCTTGATAATTGCTTTCCTTTCTTTTGCAACAACTTTTTCCAAACCTTTACGGCTGTAATCTTCCAATCGGCTCAAATCCCCTGTATCAACCACAAGAAAATCCGCGTGTTTTAATGCACTCAAGGTAGCTTCAATTAATTTTTCATAATTAGTGATCCAGGGTAAAAAACCCTCCGATAAAGACAATAATTCATTTCCTACCAAGCCATGGGGTGTGATTCCATTAAAATCAGCTGTGATTAAAGCCGCAGGTCTGTTGACCCGTTCAGGCAAATCTGAATTCCCAATTACGGCCGCTTTTAAACCAACACTTTTCAAAGATTCTCCGATTAGACCCACGGGAATTTTGGTTCTGCTGTTTATATTATTAACTTCAATTATTTGCGGCCAATTTAAAATGCAAACTTCACTATTTTTCAGACTATTATCCGTATATCTTCTGTAGGTAAGACCGGCTGCTTCATTGTTAATAATCTCAGTCGCTTTTGCGGCTACTACCAAACTGTTTCCGCCGTAAGCAGGACGTCCCGCGCTAATAGTTGCATGTGTACCCGGTGAAGTTCGTGCCGAAGCGCTGTTGACATTCATAAGACCAAAAAGGCTTTGATTAACTAAAGCCTGTAAAAATTCAGCCTCGGATATGGTTAAATCATTTAAGCTGAGATAATCCGCTAAAATTAAAACAACCTGTTTTTTCGAAGTTGCAGCAACCTGAACTGAAAACAGGGGAATAACACATAATAAAAATAAAGCAACAACTATTTTTAACAGTTTTGACACGACTTAATAAGCCTCCTGAAAAAGTTTTGATCGGTTTTTGTGCCCCTCCTGCAAAATATATTGCTCTATGTTAGTTTTAATTATACTTTTAAAAAGTATCAAAATAGACACACAAAAAACCTCCCTGATAATACCCAGGAGGTTTCTCTATAAATTCATAAATTCTTTTTTATTGAGCATCTGCCCGACATTTTTATGACCTGCTAATTACCAGCTTTTTTTGTGATAAAAATGGTCGGAGCGACTGGATTCGAACCAGCGGCCTCTACCACCCCAAGGTAGCGCTCTACCAAGCTGAGCCACGCCCCGACAATGGTCATTTTAATATTTTTTTAGGCTTATGTCAAGTTTTAAGCTTTTTTTCGCCGGCCTACTACTGGATTCTATTTTACCTCTTCCCTTAACTTTTAAACACCAAATTATCTAAACCGAATGCTTTGTGTAAATTTATAATAGCTTCCTCAGCTTTTATTTCTTCAATAACACAGGAAACCTTGATCTCCGACGTAGAGATCATTTGTATGTTAATATTTGATCTATAAAGCACCTCAAACATTTTTGCCGCAACCCCGGGATTTGTTTTCATACCTGCTCCTACAATACTAACTTTTGCAACAGTATCATCTGAGGCCACCCCTCTTGCGCCAATTGCATCCGCCACTAGCTTTGTTATATTGACTGCTTGCTTTTTATCGCTACGAGTAACTGTAAAGGAAATATCATTTCTTTCTTCCTGTTCATGACTTTGAATGATCATATCCACATTAATATCTTCTTTAGCCAATGCATCAAATAATTGGTATGCTATACCTGGCCTATCCGGTACATCAAAGACCGCAATTTTGGTTACATTTTTATCGCAAGCTACCCCGCTGACTACCATTGCCTTTTCCAAATTTTCTACCTCCCGCACAACTGTACCTGAATTATTATTAAAACTGCTTCTCACATGAAGTTTAACATTTTTGAGTTTAGCAAATTCTACGGCCCTCGGCTGAAGAACTAATGCCCCCAAACTTGCTAATTCCAACATTTCATCATAGGAGATACTGGTTAGTTTAGAAGCATTTTTGACTATTCTAGGATCGGAGGTATAGACTCCATCTACATCCGTGTAGATCTCGCAAACATCCGCCGCTAAAGCTGCTGCAATCGCTACCGCTGTGGTGTCAGAACCTCCTCTGCCCAAGGTAGTAATTTCCTTATCTTCCGACATCCCTTGGAAGCCTGCCACAACAATTATATTGCCTTTTTGAAGTTCCCTATTGAGCCTTTCAGTGTTAATATCGAGAATTTTAGCTTTTCCATGAGAATTGTTTGTAATAATGCCCGCCTGATAACCTGTCAAAGAGAGAGCGGAATGCCCTTTTTCTTGAATGGCTAAAGCCAACATTGCCATGGATATTTGCTCACCTGTAGAAAGAAGCATATCCATTTCCCTTGATTTTGGGTTTTTAGAAACATTTAAAGCTAGTTCTATCAATTCATCCGTTGATTTACCCATTGCAGAAACTACTACTATAACCTGATTTCCTGCTTCTTTACATTTTATTACTCTGTCAGCCACATTATTAATTTTTTCGGAATTGGCAACCGAGGAGCCGCCAAATTTTTGCACAATTAAGCCCATTATTTAAAAACCTCCATTAACCACCTTGGCCCCGAAATTATCCGGTAATAATTTTTGAGTTGACACATTAATGCCAAAATCCTGAAAAGCATTTGCCATTGATAAAGAAATGTTTTCCAACTCCTGACTTTTTGTAGAAAATGCCACGACAGTGGGGCCGGAACCGCTTAGGGTTACACCCAATGCGCCTGCATTTTTAGCGTTTTTGAAGGCGGCCTCAAGACCGGGAATTAGTTTTGAACGGTATGGTTGATGCAATTTATCTTCCATACCGATACGCAATAGTTGATAGTTTCCTGTTATAAAAGCAGTAACCAGAAAAGAAATGCGACTCAAATTGAAAGCGGCATCCTCAATTGATACGAACTCGGGCAATAACTCCCTGGCAAGTTTTGTAGGCAATTGAAAGTCAGGAACAGTAGCTATAATGTGTACACTGTTGTTTACAACTATGCGGTGAGTAAGCATTTTACCATTTTCATAATTACTAATTACTAAACCCCCAAACAAAGCGGGTGCAACATTATCCGGATGTCCTTCTAACTGGGTAGCTAAAATCAAAAGTTCTTCATTGGATAAAGGATTACCGGCCAACGCATTTGCTGCAAGCATTCCGCCGATAATAGCCGCTGCGCTGGAACCCAACCCTCTTGCTAAAGGGATATTGTTTACGAGTTTGATATATAACCCCTTACACTGAAAACCACATTTTTTCCAAACCGACTGGGCGGCTTTATATACGATATTTTCCGTGTCTTGGGAAATAATGTCTTTCCCTTCCCCACTGATTTCTATTTCCAAACCTTGCTCCCTTAATTCCATCTCTACGAAGTTATATAGGCTTAACGCTAGCCCGAGTACATCAAAGCCAGGTCCCAGATTTGCAGTTGTTGCCGGTACTCTTACAGTAATCATTAGTTCTCCCCCACTTACAATTGCCATTTATCATTCTTTATATTATATCTGTAAAGTTATTTGTTGCTACTCAAATCTACCCTAATAACACTATCTACGGCTTTCACAAAAGGAATTGCTCTAATCCTGTTAAGAGCATCAGAAAAGTTTGCCTCCTTGACCTGATGTGTAACTAATACTATCTCCGCCAAATCATCCAAGGTGCGCTTTTGTAAGACGGAAGCAATACTAACCTTATGATCTGCTAAAATACCGGCAATTTTTGCTAAAACACCCGGTTGATCAAGTACTAACAATCTAATGTAATAAGAGGAAATTAACTCGCCAATGGGCAAAACCGATTTCTCGTATAGAAATTTACATTCTGTTAGTTTTCCTGTTACTCCTAATTTAAGATGTTTAGCAACTAACATCAAGTCTCCTATTATTGAACTTGCCGTCGGGAATTCCCCCGCACCAGGCCCAAAAAACATTGCTTGACCAACACCATCTCCTTCAATAAAAACGGCGTTAAAAACGTCATTTACAGCCGCTAAAGGATGTGTAACCGGAAGCATTACAGGGTGGACTCTAACCTCAATACCCTCGGTCTTTTCCGTTGCCACCCCTAATAATTTGATAACAAACCCCAGTTCTTTGGCATATACAATATCAAAAGAGCTAATTCCGGTGATTCCCTCTACATAAACATCGTCAATCGAAATGTCTGTTTGGAAGGCAATAGAAGCCAAAATAGCAATTTTTCGCGCTGCATCAAGGCCATCCACATCTGCCGAAGGGTCGGCTTCCGCATAACCTAAAGCCTGAGCCTCCGCTAGGGCCTCCGAAAACTCCCTATTCTCCATACTCATCTTTGTAAGAATATAATTAGTAGTTCCATTAACAATACCTAAAATACGCGAAATTTTGTTTCCTGCCAGAGAACTCCTTAAAGGAAGAATAATAGGAATTCCGCCGCCAACACTACCTTCAAATAGTAGATCCTTTCCCTTCTCGTTTGCCAACTTAAAGATGTCCTGTCCGTGGGCGGCCAGGACATCTTTATTAGCCGTTACTACATTTTTACCCTGCTCAAGTGACTTTAAAATATAGTCTTTGGCAGGCTCAATTCCCCCAATCAATTCAACCACGATTTTAATTTCAGGGTCCTCTAAAATGTCGTCCGCTTTAGTTGTTAGAATATCCGCTGGAATACTGCCGTCCCTTTTTTTAAGAGGATCTTTGACTAAAATTTTTTTAATTTCCAGCCTGGAACCGGTTTTCAGAGCAATTTCAGTCGCATTTTTTGCTAAAAGTTTGACTACACCCGATCCTACTGTTCCACAGCCGAGTAATCCAATTTTAATTGTATCCAATCCATCCCTCTCCCACTGTATAGACAATTTTATTTGGAAATAATTAAGTCTAAAACATTATAACACTAACCCCTTTAGTGGGCAAATATAGCTTTTAAAAGTTAAAACCCCTCAGCTTAGAGGGGTTGACATGAAAATTCTAGCATTGGTTATAATTTGTGTCAATACGGGAATTTCAACAAAAAGCAAAAAGAAAAAGCCGGGCTATCCCGACTTAAATAATTATCACTATCAAACCGCCACCACCGTCGTTTACTATCCTTTCCAAAGTCTCCTGAAGTTTAACCTGTGCATTTTCCGGCATATGATAAAGCTTGCCTTGTATCCCTTCTCTTACCAAATCACTTAATGTTTTACCAAAAACATTGGTGTTCCAAATTTTATCCGGATTATCTGCGAATTCTTCCATTATATATGCAATTAAATCTTGACATTGCTGTTCGCTACCGACTAAGGGTGTAATTTCCGTTGTAATATTGGCCTTTATCAAGTGAAAAGAAGGAGCTGTAGCTTTTAATCGGACACCATATCTGCCTGCCTGCTTTATCAACTGCGGTTCTTCTAATTCCATATCTTCCACCTCGGGAGAAACGATGCCATAGCCGGTATTTTTAACCTCCTCCAAGCCATTGGCAACTTTATCATATTGCTTTTTAACTTTACTGAGTTCTACCATATGTTTAAATAAATGATTGCTATCTGTTAAATATAACCCCGTTAACTCCTCAAGAACTTGATAAAAAAGTTCTTCTTTTGTAGTTATCTCTATGGAGGTGCTTCCGCTTCCCAAATCCACAAGTTCAAGAGAAATTTTGTCTACCCTTTCATTACCGGCAAGCTCGCCTATGGCGCTGTCAATATCTCTTAACCTGTTAACCTTGTTTATGGCGACCCTGACCATTTCCTCTAGCTCAAGCCTTAGCCAAAAGTCATCATCCAGTTCCTCAATCCACCTTGGCATGTTTACATTTACCTCAGTTACCGGGAATTCATACAATGCCTCTTCTAAAATCTGAAGTACCGTTTCATCGTTTAATTCCGCTACATTTAAAGGCAGTACTGTTACATCATGCTCGTTTTCTAAACTATAGGCCAGTTCCAAGGTTTCCTCATCGTTTGGATAAAGGGAGTTTAAAACTATAATGAAAGGCTTTTTGCTTTCTTTTAGCTCAAAAATTACCCTCTCCTCAGCATCCAGATAGCTTTCCCGGGGCAAATCCGTGATGCTGCCATCTGTAAAAACAGCGATGCCGATAGTAGAATGATCTTTAATTACCTTTCGGGTTCCGATCTCGGCAGCTTCATTGAAGGGTATTGCGTTTTCAAACCAAGGAGTTCTTACCATTCTGGGTAGGCCGTCTTCATCATAACCGATGGCCCCATCCACGTGATATCCAACGCAATCTACCATTCTGACCTTTGCCGTTAAACCCGATTTTATTGTTACCTCCACTGCTTCCTCCGGAATAAATTTTGGTTCGGTCGTCATAATTACTTTACCGGAGGCACTCTGGGGTAACTCATCCCTTGCCCGATCCCTTTCGTTGGGGTTTTTAATATTTGGTAAAACCAAAACCTCCATCATTTTCTTGATCAAAGTAGATTTACCGGTTCTGACGGGACCCGGAAAACCCAAATAGATATCACCGCCTGTACGTTCGGCAATGTCCAATAAAATATTAGATTCCTCCAAATCGTTTCCCTCCTTCTAATACCTGGTATTTAACAAAAATAGTCGATCATCACCCCTCTTTATGAAGAGAGTAATTTTAATTAGCATAGAGTTTCCGATGCTTACGGCTTTCCTCTTTGTACAACATAAACACTATATCTATATGACTTGACCATGGGAATATTACCCTATAACTAAAAAAAAGTGCTCTGAGAGCACTTCTTTTTTAGTTAATTAAACATCTATTGCTATTTCACCCAATTCACTTGTTTTAGTCCTGTCCATTAAGTTATCTACACTAGCTAAAGGGTCTTTTCCTTGAAATAATATTTGATACATTTCTGTTACTATAGGCATTGGAACCTTTAATTCGGTTGCCAATTCAAAAGCCGTTTTTGTGGTGGTTATACCTTCAACCACCATACCCATAGAAGTCAGCACCTCATCAAGGGCCACCCCTTTACCCAATGCAATTCCCGCCCGGCGATTTCTACTATGCATGCTACTACAAGTTACAATCAAGTCTCCAATGCCCGCTAACCCTGCAAAAGTCAGCAGCTCAGCTCCCATCCTTTTACCCAGGCGGGATATTTCAGAGGCACCTCGTGTCATTAACGCAGCCCTGGTATTGTCGCCGAAGCCTAATCCGTCCGCCATCCCGGTAGCCAAAGCAATTATGTTTTTTAAAGCACCTCCTAATTCTACACCAATAACATCGGGGTTGGTATAGACTCTAAAGGAAGGGCTCATAAGTAAATCTTGGGCTTCGCGGGCAATTTTATCACGATGAGAAGCTATAACCACAGCCGTTGGCAATTGCCTTGCTACCTCTTCAGCATGGCTCGGACCAGAAAGCACAGCGATCTGATCCCTATATTCCGTTAACTCTACCCCAAGTACCTCTGTCATACGCAACTTTGTCCCCTGCTCCAACCCCTTTGCTGTACTTATTATAAGGGTATCAGGCGGCAGGTGCGGCTTGATTAAAGTTGCCACTTCTCTAACAGTTTGCGAAGGGGTGGCTAAAATTACGAACCTGACATTTTTTAAAGCCACAGGAAGTTGGTTTGTGATAACTATTTTATTGTCTAATTTGATTCCGGGTAGGTATTTTTGATTCTCTCTAGATAGCTGTAGATTCTCTGCCGTTAAAGCGGAGCGGGACCAAAGAGTTACAGGTATGTCTTTATTCGCTAAAAGAACAGCTAATGAGGTACCCCAACTTCCGGAGCCTAGAACAGCTGTTTTCCATTTCAATCTCATCTCTCCCATCAGTGATGTTTTTGTCCAAATTTGTATTCTGTCCCAGCCAATAATCTTTTAATATTAGGTAAGTGTCTATATATTACAAAACCCGCAGCTACTAAACCAAAACTCGTTAAAAGTGCTGATTCGTGAAAAATTAACATTAGAATCGGAACGGAAATTGCGCCCATTATTGAGCCTAAAGAAACATATTTGGTTAAAATAATGACGGTAATCCAAATAAGACTGGTGATCAGCAACACCTTAGGTGCCAAAGCAAAGAACACTCCGGCTCCGGTAGCCACACCTCTACCGCCCGTAAAATTAAGAAAAATTGACCAATTATGTCCGAGCATAGAAGTTAAGCCACAAATTACGCCTGCCCACTCTCCGCCAAACCATTGTCCAATTAAGACAGCAACTACTCCTTTGCCTAAATCTCCCATTAAAACTATTAAACCAGGTAGTAATCCCGCGATTCGATAAACATTTGTAAAGCCGGTATTGCCGCTTCCGTGTTTTCTAATATCCAGGCCCTTTAGTTTTTGTACAACCAAATAGCCAAAAGGAATGGAACCCAACAAATAGCCACAGAAAATTGCAAAAATTATATTCATAGATACTCACCTCTTATCCTTTTTCCTTAAAAATCATCCTCACCGGGCTACCCGTAAAACTAAAAGCTTCTCTCAGCTTATTCTCCAGATACCTTTGATAAGAAAAATGTATCTCCTCCGGGTGGTTAACAAAAAAAACGAAGGTTGGCGGCCTGCTACCTGTCTGGGTTAGATAGGAAAATTTAATTTTCTTACCCTTGCCGGAAGGAGGTGGGTTTAAAGTAGTAATTTCATTTAAATATTGATTCAAAAATTTTACGGGAAAACGTTTTGTGGCTTCGTTATCAACGAAATCAACCATTTCCAAAAGTTTATCAACACGTTGACCGGTCAATGCGGAGATGTAAATAGTCGGTGCATAGGATATAAAGACCAGCTCCTCACGTACCTTTTTTTCAAAAAGTCTCATGGTATTAGTATCCTTTTTGATTAAATCCCATTTATTAATCACTATGATTGTTGCTTTCCCGGCTTCATGTATTAAACCGATAATTCTCTTATCTTGTTCAGTCACACCTTCCTCGGCATCAATTAGGAATAAAGCCACCTGACAGTCATCAATAGCCTTGAGAGATCTTACAACACTATATCTTTCTGTAGATTGATAAATTCTGGACTTCCTGCGAATTCCGGCAGTATCAATCAATATGTATTTGCGATCTTTAAATTCAAATGATGTGTTAATTGAATCCCTGGTCGTGCCGGGAATTTGGCTGACTATACTGCGTTCTTCCCCTAAGATGTAATTAACCAAGGAAGATTTACCCACATTGGGCCTTCCTAAAACCGCGATGCGAGTCCCTTCATCCTCAGCTGCTTCTACGCTGCTTGGCAATTTTGTGATAACCTCATCTAACAAATCCCCAATATTCATTCCATGAGCCGCTGAAACGGGTAAGGGATCCCCTAGACCTAATGCGTAAAAATCACCGATTAAAATCTCAGAAGCAGAAAAGTTTTCAATTTTATTAACTGCCAAGATAACTGCTTTTGAGCTTTTTCTAAGTACATTAGCTATTTCCAGATCACCCGGTACCATTCCCGTTTTAGCATCTACCACAAATATTATCAAGTCCGCTTCGTCAATTGCTAATTCCGCCTGGGAGCGAATCTTCTCCTCAAGAGTACCTTCTATGGTATTATCTATGATTCCGCCGGTATCAATTAGATTAAAAACTGTCCCTAGCCACTCAGCCCTCTGGTAAATACGGTCACGAGTAACACCGGGAATGTTCTCAACAATTGAGACACGGCCGCCCACAATACGGTTAAACAAGGTAGATTTTCCAACGTTAGGACGCCCTATCAGAGCTACTATAGGCAATGACATTATAAAACCTCCGTCATATTGAAGGATTTGTATCTGAGACAAAATCCTAAATTGTTCAAGTCAATAAATTATATCATTTTTCCCTCATCCATTATCTATCAAAAACTAATTAGCGTCAAGTTTACCAAGCTCCGGGTATAAAAGAGAAAACCGCATTTAAATATGCGGCTTTTAGCACCTATCAATTTACTTTTATTAGTACAAAAACATAAAAACCCAGGTAGGCTTTTTTCTAGTCTTGCCTAGTCTTCTTCGATTTAATGTCCTCTTTTTCCTCTGCCCCTTGTTTGCTTGCTCCAAGATAATTTGACCATTCCTTGGAAGAAAATTGTTTTAACTTTGAAATAGAGCCCTTGATACTTCCGGTACTCAATAACAAAAATGCCAAAACTGCTACCACCACTAACCCAATAATCCACCAAATTGACTTGTTATCCCCCATCCCAACACTTGTTTTTGCCGATTGGCCAACACTTTTTTGCCCGGTTATACCTAAAACAGCAGGTAAGCCATCAGCAAAGAGCATCGCACCCCTTTCGGCGTTTTCCCTATC
>Ga0265293_10004523_pt1 | contig 24421 bp, 22 predicted proteins | sample Munlanlewell138R_FD_192505 | JGI IMG/M metagenome (GOLD analysis project Ga0265293, IMG submission 192505) | Leachate microbial communities from a municipal landfill in Southern Ontario, Canada - Leachate well 138R | ecosystem: Engineered > Solid waste > Landfill > Unclassified | place: Canada...
ATCTGCGCTCCCTGGCTAGCTGCACCTTCCAGCATGCGAGTTAGCAAGGCGGCAGTATTGCCCTGACGCGGGGAGCCAGACAGCCCTAGCACCTTCATTCAGGCTGTGCCTTCAACTTTTGCCAATATATCAACTTCATGTTTCTCCATAATTTCTGCTTCTTCATCTGCTTCATGATCAAATCCCAGAAGGTGAAGAACTCCATGAATTATAAGGATCGTAATCTCTTGTATCAATTTATGCCCGCCGGATTCTGCCTGCCTGGCTGCCTGAGGCAGCGAAATTATCACTTCCCCCAGCTGTTCAATACCATCGGGATACAATGGAAATTGTTCAATTGCCTCATCATCTTCATCGCTTACGATCAGCTCATCCTGCATAGCAAAAGATAATACATCGGTAGTTGCATCAATCCCCCGGTACTCCCGATTGAGCCGCTGCACATCTTCATCTCCGGTAACCACTATACCGAGCTGGAGATTGCCTTCCGGGCGGATATGCCTCAGGGTCGCCACGGCTACTTGTTCTAAATAATCTGGCTCTATCTGAGCCTGGTATTCATCGTCAATTATAATATCAACTTCCATATTTCACCCCGTCCCATTCTGGCATTGGAAACTGCTAATTGGAAAAATGATACTCCTCTAAAATACGATCTGGCTATTAAGGAGAAATCAGGAAGCCTGAAAATCCGGTTCGACACTACTATTCATCCCTAACAGTACTTCTTCATCCCCTTCCTCAACGAGCCGCGCCGGTTCGGGATATGGGGTCGGCCCCAGGCGCAAATACCAGAAGCTGAATATAAACATGCCGATACTAAAGGGAATTTTCCACCACAGGGAAGGCGGCGCCATGATGTTAAAAGCAATCAAATGACCGAGTAAATAGAGGGGAATTATAATTTTAAGCAGCAATCTCAGTTTCCCTTTCAGGCGCTCGCGGGAAACATCTATCAGCTTGCCGAATACAATTCCCAAGGCTATTGCAACCGAAGGAATTGCCGGATAGAAGTAAAAAATAAAACTAGCCCGATTGCTGATAAGGCTGGCCGGAATCCACACCAGGTATAAACCGATAAACATTGAAAAGGGGAATAATGGCGCGTCATCACCTTTCAGAGCACGATAAGTAACATAAACTATAGATGGGATTATAAGAATCCAAAGGGTAGGACTGAGCATACCGATAAAGCGCGGATTCCACCAGTAGACAAAGTTTTCCGGTGTTAATACCCACTCCCATGGCCTCGAAGCAATGCTCCCGGCTTCATAGGCATCGAATGTAATCGAGCCGGTGAGCTTGACCATCTCCAGCGCGCGGCTGATTGGATTTTGAAGTTCGCCAAAGTATGTATACTCAAGTACTGGCAGAAATACAAGAAAAGCTAGAGGAGCCAGAGTAATATAGGAAGCAATAAATTTTTTCCAGTTCGGGCACCGGGCAAGGAGCCAGTGCATACCAATTACCAGTACGACCAGTACACCGTTCAACTTGGCGAGTGCAGCCAGGGCTATTGATATCGCCGATAGCGGGTAGCTGCCTCTCAGATACATCCAGAGGCTTAAAAGAATGAAGAACTGGCAATACACATCAAGCATGGCAATCTGGCTTTGTACAAAAGTGAGATTCTCAAAAGCCAGGAGGAAGACAGCCAGATAACATACCTTTTCACTCAGGTTCAACCGCCGGCAAATCATATAAAAGAACACCAGCGATGCAGCGCCCATTAAAATAGCGATCAATCGCCAGCCGACTGGATTATCCCCAAATATCAGCATGCCTCCAACCACCAGCAATTTTCCAAGGGGAGGATGCTCTGTTCGCTCGGTACCGCCGGTTCCAATAGCATGCCTGGCGTCATTTACATAGTGGACTTCATCAAAAAGCGGTTCGTCCGGGCGTATCATCAGACCCAGGTGGAGCAAAAGGCTGGCAATAACAATCACCGCAATTCCAAGATACTGCCATTGCTTTAACCAATTTATACAGGATTTGAGTCTTTCCACGTCCACCAGTTATTTACAAAATAGTTCCATAGAGTAGCGCCTGCAATACCAATCAGGTTGGATAACATATAGTGAAAACCAACAATCTCGGTGAAAAAGGATAGGATTCCAAGATTGATTACCAGCCCCCCAAGGCTAACCAGATTGAATTTGACCAATCTGACAAGAAAAGATTTTGCCCCCGGGACCTGCCGGTCTTTAAATGTAACGAAATAATTGAGTAAATAGTTAGTAATAATTGACGTTTCTATAGCAAAAACAGAAGAAAGTACATAAAAAAGGCCTGCTTTTTCAGTCAGTAACCATAACAAGCCCATATTAACCAGTACGCCACTGCCGCCAACCAGGCAGAATTTAACGAAGCGCGCAAATTCCCCGCTTCTTACAGACAACCGCAGCAGATGATGCAGGTATTCATATTGCTGGTTCAGATCGAGCTTGCTTTTACCCTGTTCACGCAACTGAAATTGAAACGGGACTTCTACCACCCGATTGTATTTTCCCAATACCAGCACTTCGAGCAGGATTTTATAACCAATGGGGTCCAGCTTTATACCATCAATCACTTTTCGCTTCAATGCAAAAAAACCACTCATTGGATCTTTGACTTTCCTGGATTGATGCAACGCTAAAGCAGCAAAAATAATCGCACCACGGCTGATCAATTTTCTGAACCCGCTCCATTCGCTGCAGCCACCTCCGAGAACATAACGACTGCCAACAGCAAGGTCAGCACCATCATCTAACTTGTCCAGTAACCGTGGAATCATCTCAGGCGGATGCTGAAGGTCGGCATCCATCACCACAATCAAATCATGTTTGGCGTTTTCAAAACCCTTCACCACTGCAGAAGCCAGACCTTTTTCATCGTAGCGCACTATTACTCTAACCGGATAGCTGCTCTTTAAAGAATCAATAACCATAGCGGTGCCATCTGTACTGTTATCATCGATAAAAAGAATTTCGTAGTTATACCTGGAAAGTCTTTTTGCGATTTGTTCTACAAGTGGGACAATATTATCACTCTCATTATAAGTTGGCACTATTATTGTTACATTGTCTTTCATATTGTCCTATGCCGGAGGTTTTGAGCTATTTTACCATAAAATTAAAGATTGGTAACCTTATGTTATGATCAGCTGATAGTAGTTGTTATAATAATTGTAGCCGAGTCTGAATATGCACGCAGGAATTATTTTCAAACCGACGAAAGACAACTTTGCACCGAATAAGCTGGAATACATCTATAACAAACTGTTTGAGCGCTATAGCCATCAGCACTGGTGGCCGGGCGAAACACCTTTTGAAGTCATGGTAGGGGCTGTGTTAACCCAGTCCACATCGTGGGAGAGCGCTGCCAGGGCGATAGAAAACCTCAGAGAAACCGGGAATCTTAATCCGCACTCTCTGCAAAGGCTGCCGGAAAAGGATCTTGCAGCGCTCATCAAACCGTCCGGTTATTACAATGACAAGGCGCGCAAGCTCAAATCACTTGTTGAATGGTTGCGCGTCAGTTGTAACTATAATTTGAGTTTACTGAATGATTTTAATACGGCTGATATTCGTCAAAGCCTTCTTTCGGTACATGGTATAGGGCCGGAAACAGCTGATTCCATACTGTTATATGCCTTGAAACGTCCGGTTTTCGTAATAGACGCTTATACCTGCCGCATACTTTCAAGAATCGGCGTTGTACCAGAAGGAGGCATCAGTTATGACAATTACCAGAGGCTTTTTACGACAAATCTGGAGCCGGACACAGCCATATATAATGAATACCATGCCTTGCTGGTAAAACACGGCAAGACATCCTGCAAGAAGCAGCCATTATGCAATTTTTGCTGCATTGCCAGTATTTGCATTAGTTACAACAGCCGGATATAAAGTAATGAACATAAATAATGACAAAATATTTCATAAAGCCGCTCAGATGATTCTTGATTCTCGACACGCGGTAGTGTTCACCGGAGCAGGGGTAAGCACTGAATCCGGCATACCGGACTTTCGCAGCCCCGGTGGTATCTGGGACAGGTTTGACCAGAAGGCATTTGACTATTCCTCGTTTATTCAACAAGAGGAGTCGAGAATCATGCATTGGGAGCTATTCCGCTCACTAATAACCGGCGTCTTTCCCAATCCCGCCCATTTTGCTATAGGTGAATTATGCAAGCAAGGTTACGTTAAAGCAGTGATCACCCAAAATATCGACGGCCTCCACCAGCTCGGAGGGGCACCAACGGATTTGGTACACGAACTGCATGGCAGTATGAATACTTTTACCTGCTTGGGATGCAGGCACAGGTTCACACTGGATATAGTACTGGACATGGCGCAGAAATCCCCAGTACCGGTATGCCCCGAATGCAATGGTATAATCAAGCCGGATGTCGTTTTCTTTGGAGAATCCTTACCAGCAAAAGCTCTCGAGCAAGCACAGAAAGAATCGAGTTTATGCGATCTGTTTTTCGTAATTGGCTCAACGCTGACCGTCTATCCAGCAGCACTAATGCCGGAATACGCATTATCCAATGGAGCTAAACTGGTAATAATCAACCTTTCACCCACCCCGCTGGATGAAAAAGCAGATTTAGTGATTTACACCAAAGCAGGCAAAGTGTTGCCTTCAATTGTAGAATATATTTCAGCTAATCCTGCATGAAGTTAGCTGTTGCGATTTACCCAGGCTTCCCGACTGCGTATATCTCGGTCGAACAGCAGCCGATTTACCAGTAATTCTCCAATTGGCGTGTGAAGACTAATCTCAGATCTGGGCGGAGTTAATCTTCTGATAACAACAATTATAAAAAGTAACAGGAATCCGAAGAAGGCTCCAGTTCTATCGCTTATTCCCAGCGGAGAAGCGACAAACCAGGCTAGGAGCGGAAGAGCGGTTAATGCAATCAATACTCCCAGAGCAAGATGTTTAAATGGGAATAAGCTAAAAGCCAAGACAATCATTATTACCCCAAGCCAGGGAGATACCGCCAAAACCATTCCAAGACTGGTAGCAATTCCTCGCCCTCCCTTAAAACCAAGAAACACTGGCCAATTGTGGCCTATCACTGCCAATAATCCGATAACAATCTGGTAAAAAAGTTCCATTCCGGCGATACTTGCCAGCCAAACCACCAGATAACCTTTACCTATATCAAACATAAATACTGGCACAGCAAGTATCTTTGAAGTCATTCTGGCAACATTAGAGGTTCCAACATTCCCGCTGCCGGTTTCCCTCAAATCAATACCCTTGCTCAAACGCGCAGCTATATATGCTGCCGGAACTGAGCCGAGCAGATAGGCAAACAAGCCTAACAGCACAAACTGCCAGCTTAACATAGCGAGACCCTCATCCCTTTATACCGCAATCCCTTTTTGTCTGGCCTTTCGATACAATTCGGCTGCCACACCCCTGGGCACTCCTGCTTTACCCGGAAGAACCTCAACGGTATCATCTATTCCATGATAATCACTTCCACCAGTAGCAATCAGGTTTAATTTTGACGCAATTTCGAGAAGCCTACGCCGTTCTTCGCCATTATAATCCTTGTAATGTACCTCGATTCCAACAAGCCCGGCTGCAGTTAACTCAGTTATTATCGAAATATAATTATCAACGGTAAGCGGGTGAGCCATCACCGGCAGCCCTCCGCACCTGGTAACCAGCTGGACAGCTTCTGCAGGAGTGATTTTAAAACGCTCTGCATATGCCGGCTTCCCCTGAGCCAGATAAAGATCAAAAGCTTCTTCAAAACTGCTAATATAACCACCTTCCAAAAGCGCTCTGGCAATATGAGGACGGCCTATATTGGAATCCCCTGCTAGTTGGCAAACCCTTTCCCACGTCACCGGAATGCCCAGTTTGTTTAATTTGTCAACCATTGCCTGTGCGCGCTCGGCCCGATCTGAACGCATACTGCGACAAACAGAAAGCAATTCAGGACTGCGATGGTCAATGAAATAACCGAGAAGATGCAGTTCGCTTCCAGGGGCATGGGTGCTCAACTCGATGCCAGGGATAACCTTTAAACCAGAATGTTTGGCAGCCTGGTTAAGGGCGGAATCGATGCCATCAACAGTATCGTGGTCGGTAATAGCCATCACTGATAGCCCTCTTTCAGCTCCAAGATCAACTAGATCTGCCGGATCTATACGACCATCGGATGCAGTGGTATGAAGATGCAGATCTATGCTCAATTAACCGACATCCTTTGTAATGCGTTCAATCGAAATTGCCTTTCCATTTTCTTGATCGATATCGAGCAGCATAGCAGTAAACTTTACTGGACCTTTAGCGGCGGAAAGCCTGCCTGGCATCATAGTAAGCACCCTTTTCAGCACGGCATCGATTTCATCTCCAATGATGGATTCAACCGGTCCCGTCATGCCGATATCACTTACAAATGCCGTCCCCCCAGGGAGCACCTGGTGGTCGATAGTGCCTACATGAGTATGAGTTCCCAGCACAGCGCTTACTCTGCCATCCAGATATCTGCCCAGCGCAATTTTTTCCGCAGTTGCTTCTGCATGGAAATCTACAATGATAACCTTTGGAAGCGGCTCGACACTTGAAAGCAGTGTATCCATAGCACGGAAAGGACAATCAAAATTGCCAATGAATACTCGCCCTATCAAGTTAACTATCATAACGTTGCGCTCAATTATGTAACCTTTACCAGGAACACCAGGCGGATAGTTCAATGGGCGCACCAGCGGTAATGAATCTATCTCGGGAATTATATCCTTGTGCGCCCAGATGTGGTTACCCGAAGTAAGCACGTCAACACCAGTCTGGAGCAGCTCACGGGCGGTTTCTGGGGTAACTCCGATGCCTCCGGCCAGATTCTCCGCATTCGCAATAACCAAATCCAGATTTAATTCGTTTCTCAACCCTGGCAGCAACTGTTGTAAAGCCTGCCGCCCGGGTTTTCCGATAACATCTCCAATAACCAGTATTTTCATTTCTATTTGGCAATATCCACAGCACGAGTCTCACGAATTACTGTGATCCTTATCTGACCAGGATACTCAAGAGTCTCTTCTATTTTCTTAACAATGTCTCTCGCCATACGCATGGCCGACAGATCATCAACTTCTTCAGGCTTAACCAGAATACGCACTTCCCGACCAGCTTGTATGGCATAGGATTTCTCAACCCCCTTGAAGCTGCCGGCAATGTCTTCCAGCGCTGTCAATCGCTTGAGATAGGATTCCAGGGACTCACGCCGGGCTCCTGGTCTTGCACTGGAAATCGCATCCGCCGCCGATACTATAAAACCCCAGATACTGGTATCCCCAGCTTCAAGATGGTGTTCGGCGACCCCTTTGATTACATCCTGGTTGCGATCCCATTGTTTAACCAGATCTGCGCCAATTTGTGCGTGCGAACCCTCAATTTCCCGGTCAACCGCTTTGCCGATATCATGCAGTAGCCCTGCTTTTTTGGCAGTATGAACCTTTACTCCAAGCTCGGCTGCTATCAATCCGGAAAGCTGAGCTACTTCAATACTATGGGCGAGTACATTCTGGCCATAGCTGGTTCGATATTTCAACCTGCCAAGAAGCTTTATCAACTCAATATGCAGCCCCTGAACACCTACATGCAGGGTTGCCTGCTCGCCAGCCTGCAGAATTGAGGCTTCAACATCTTCTTTTGCTTTATTAACCACTTCTTCGATGCGTGCCGGGTGAATTCTGCCATCCATTATGAGTTTTTCAACCGCCTGGCGGGCGATTTCACGCCTCACCGGGTCAAAAGAAGAAAGAGTGACTGCGCCAGGCGTATCATCAATGATAAGATCAACACCGGTTGCTTGTTCCAGCGCCTTGATATTGCGGCCTTCCCTGCCAATAAGCCTTCCCTTCATATCATCATTAGGCAACGGAACCGCGGTTGCAGTAGTCTCGCTAACAACCTCCGCTGCCGAGCGCTGAATCACCTGGGAAAGTATATTACGCGCTTTTTCATCTGCTTCCAGCTTTATCTTGGTCTCCCACTGGTGTAAACGCCGGGCAGTCTCGGCTTGCATTTCCCTTTCCATTCGATCAAACAACTCGGCTTTAGCCTCGGCCGATGACATTTGGGAGACCTGTTCCAGATGTGTCAACTGATCCTGCTTTATTTTTTCTATTTCTGTCTTTATTTCCTCTGACTGACGATTCTTGTCCTCCAGGCTTTGCTCTCTCCGCTCTGCTTCCTCAAGCTTGCGTTCAAGTGTGGCTTCCTTCTGCGCAAGACGATTTTCCTGCCGTTGAATTTCACTGCGTCTTTCCCGAATTTCACCTTCCGTTAAGGTCTTTTCTCTATCTGCTTCCTTTTTGGCCTCGCGCAGATATTCCTTGGCTTCCGCTTTCGCCTCAGCAATAATCTGGGCTGCCTCCTTTTTGGCTAATGTAGCCTGACGAGCCGCCATCATACCCTTGGTAAGAAACATAGCCATAGCGCCAAATACAACGCCAATGATAAAACTGAATACTATGACTAGAACCGTATCCATTTATTCTCCTTTCCTCTGCTGTATATGAACTGCAGATGATTTATTGCAGGTTCTCCCCGCTATTTTGATACTGTATTACTTCTTTCCACAGCTTGTTAATAATCGGTTTAATAACCCCATAACCAAAACCCCGACGCTGAAGAAAGCTGCCAATGCGGCGCTGGAATATGGGGTACTCGATCCCGGTATATTTCATTGCCCTTGGCCGCGCTGCCGACAGAGCATTTTCATAATCATCATAATTTTCAACTGCCTGCGCAATTGCTTCTTCGCTTAAGCCCTTGTCTTTTAACTCACGACGGGTGAGAAAAGCGCTCTGCGGCCTAAAATTTTGCCGGCTCTCTGCCCATTGTCGCCCAAATTCAACATCATCTATCAATCGGGAGGCTTTTAAACCTTCCATCGTCTTTCCTATAACCTCTAACCCAAATCCTTTTCGGGCAAGGCGATCCCTGAGTTCTTTTTCGCTTCTCGCCCTGAAATCCAGAAGCCTAAAGGCTGATTCTTTACAACGGCAGATTTCATCATCTTCTCTTAGTGTTTCTATCTGGTTTTCGCTTATTTCCATTCCGATCCTGAGCTTCTTTTTGAGGGCTACTTCAACAGAAATACTGAACACATAAGCCCCGTCGATATATAACCGCGCCCTGTTCTTTTTTGTATTCATTTCCAGACCGGTGATTAATACCATAATAACACCACAAATAGACAAGGCTGAGGCACGCGTGCCTCAGCCTTCATGTTTTCCAGTTAATATTTTGTTGTGTTAGCTTGACTAGCTATTCTGGCTAATCTGTTTCGCTATCCACTTCTCCAAAACTGGTGACTGCTGAGGCCCTGATTCCTTGTTCAATTTCCTGTGTAATTTCAGGATGAGCAACAAGGAATTCCTTTGAGTTTTCCCTGCCCTGCCCCAGGCGAATGTCACCATAAGAGAAGAAGGCCCCTGCCTTTTTTACAATACCCAGCTCAACACCCAAATCTAATATGCTGCCTTCACGGCTGATACCGGAAGCAAACATAATATCGAACTCAGCAGTCCTGAAAGGTGGAGCTACTTTGTTCTTGACTACCCTGGCTCGAACTCGAGTGCCGATGGCATTGGTGCCTTGTTTCAGAGTTTCGGTGCGTCTTAAATCCAAACGTACCGAGCTATAAAACTTAAGCGCCCTGCCTCCCGGGGTAACCTCCGGATTTCCAAAAACGATCCCCACTTTTTCCCTGAGCTGGTTGATAAAAACTACCGCCGTACCAGAACGCCCAATAGCGGCAGTAAGCTTTCGAAGTGCTTGCGACATGAGCCTTGCCTGCAGGCCAACATGGGCATCACCCATATCTCCTTCAAGCTCTGCTCTTGGTACCAGCGCAGCAACACTATCTACTACCACCACATCTATAGCTCCGCTTTGTACCAGCCGCTCTGTTATTTCGAGAGCTTCCTCGCCGTTATCTGGCTGAGATATAAGCAGTTCCTCAATATTTACCCCGATATTGGAGGCATAAACCGGATCAAGAGCATGCTCTACGTCAATACAAGCCGTATTGCCTCCCCGTCTTTGGGCCTCGGCTATAATATGTAACGCCAGCGTTGTCTTTCCCGAACCTTCGGGGCCATATATTTCTGTTATCCTGCCACGGGGAATGCCACCAATCCCCAAGGCTAAATCAAGAGACAACGCCCCGGTAGGGATTGCCTCTACATGGGTACGGACAGCATCAGCGCCAAGTTTCATTATGGCACCTTTGCCGAACTGCTTCTCTATCAGGCCTACGGCCAATTCCAGAGCCTTTTGCTTCTCTGTGGTCATTTCTCGCCTAGCAACAGAATAACATAATGACGTGGCATTAACAAGTCAACTGACCATAAAAAGCCCCGTTGAAGGCTTTGGTCAAATAATAAAAGGGGAGGATTGTTATATCCTCCCCTTGTTTGCAGCTTTGTTCTCTTCTAGTGCAGGAAGTGTCGTATCCCGGTAAATACCATGGCAATATTATACTTGTTCGCCATATCTATCGATTCCTGGTCTCTTACCGAACCGCCAGGCTGAATAATGGCAGTAATCCCCGCTTCCGCGGCTTGTTCAACAGAATCAGGAAAAGGGAACATGGCGTCTGATGCCATTACGCTGCCTTTTGCCCCATCCCCCGCCTTATTCTTAGCTAAAAACACACTTACTACGCGATTGGGTTGACCTGCCCCCATCCCAAGTAAAGTATTATTCTTAGCCATTACAATAGCATTAGACTTGATGTGTTTTACCGCTCTCCAGGCAAATTTGAGATCCTGCAATTCTGCTGATGTGGGTTTTCGATTGGTAGCAACTTTCATTTCAATACTATCTTCGGGTAGATTATCAGCTTCCTGAACAAGCAAACCTCCCTTGACCCGGCGGAAGTCGAAAGCTGGAATCGGTTTGGAGTTATAATCGGGTGGCAGGGGTACTCTCAATATCCGCAGGTTCTTCTTTTTCATCAGGATATCAAGCGCTTCTTTATCATATTCAGGTGCAATTACTATTTCATAGAAGGTGGAAGCCATCTCCTCAGCGACGCCGACAGTCAGTCGCCTATTCATGGCAACAATTCCGCCAAATGCACTCACTGGATCCCCCGAAAACGCACGGCGGTAAGCTTCAACTATGTCCGGATTGGAAGCCAGACCACATGGATTGGTATGTTTTACCACACACACTGTGGTATCTGTGAAGTCGATAACAGTAGACCATGCCGCATCAGCATCAAGAATATTGTTGAAAGACATTTCCTTACCCCATAACTGCTCAGCAAAGGTCACTCCGCTGTTATACGCATTCCGAGTAGTTGCCTCAGAGTAAAATGCGGCACGCTGGTGCGGATTTTCTCCGTAACGCAGCTCCTGGCGCTTTTCAAGACCTATTGTCATCTCCTCAGGAAACGCATCCTCGTCCGATCGCAGGTATTGGGCTATTGCAGTATCGTATAAGGCTACGTGCTGAAAGGCTTTCTGTGCTAATTTTTTTCTTTCGTCCAACTCCAGAGAATGGTTTTGAAGCTTTTCCAGTACCAGAGTGTAGTCTGCAGGATCGACCACCACAATGACACCGGGGTAGTTTTTTGCAGAAGCCCGAATCATAGTCGGCCCGCCTATATCAATATTTTCCAGAGCCTGCTCAATAGTAGCCCCTTCTTTTGCTACGGTCCGTCGAAAAGGGTAGAGGTTTACGGCTACAAGATCGATTGGGGCAATACCGTATTCTTTGATTTCATCCATATGTTCCGGCTTATCCCGTCTAGCCAGCAATCCCCCGTGAACCATCGGATGCAAGGTTTTTACCCTGCCATCCAATATTTCGTCAAAGCCGGTTATTTCGGTAATACTTTTAACCTTAATCCCAGAACCGGCAATGATTTTCTTGGTACCTCCGGTTGAATAAAGCTCATACCCCAATTCAGCTAATCCCCGTGCAAATTCGGTTACTCCTGTTTTATCCGAAACACTGATTATAGCCCTCATGAATTTCCTCCCTGAAATTAGTCTAATATCACCTGTTTGTCATTTGCAGATTTAATTACTTCGCCTATGCATACGGATTCAGGCACCGCTTTCTGGAATTCGGATACCTTGCCGGCGTCGCAGAATACAACCATTCCGATACCCATATTAAAAACCCGGTACATTTCATCTCGATCGACATTTCCCCTGCAACGGATGATTTCGAACAGTGGAGGTATTTCCCACGCAGATGTGTTAATTTTGGCGCATTTTCCGGGCAGGAGCACACGGGGAACATTCCCCGGCAAACCACCCCCGGTGATATGAGCCATCCCATTAATCAACGAAAGGTGTGGCTTAAGAACATTGTGGTAACATCGATGAGGCTGAAGAAGGGCTTCACCCAAAGACCTCCCCAGCTCCTGGGTAAATTCGTTCAACTTTGTCGGAGTCTCTCCAATTACCTTTCGGGCAAGTGAATAGCCATTAGTATGAAGACCATTTGATGGAATACCGAGTATGATATCCCCGATACTGATTTTTTCTCCGGTTATAATAGCTGGCTTTTCCACGACCCCAACTATAAAACCAACAAGGTCATATTCTTTTTCAGAATACATTCCTGGCATTTCAGCAGTTTCTCCGCCGATAAGCGCACATCCCACTTCCCGGCATGCATCACTCATCCCCTTTACCACTCCCTGTATCTGATCGGGGTCAAGCTTTCCACTGGCAATATAGTCAAGAAAGAATATAGGGCTGGCTCCGGAAGTCAGAATATCGTTTACGCAGTGATTAACAATATCATGACCGACCCCTTCATGACGGCCAAGAGCAACAGCGAGCTTCAGCTTGGTGCCAACCCCATCGGCGCTGGATACCAGTACAGGTTGTTTATAACCTTTGAATTCATAAAGGCCGCCAAAAAAACCGGGGCCTTTAAGCACCTCAGGCCCAAGGGTTGCAGCGGCATATTCAGCAATTTGTCTCTTGGCTTTATCGGCGACGTTAATGTCAACGCCTGACCCAGCATAACTTTCTTTAATTTCGAATTCTCCTTTTAAAAAATGCTACTAACAGCGCTTTGCTCTTTTGCCGGCTGCTGCCAGAGGTGCTACTGCCAGCCAGAGGGTAATGTTAATAAGCATTGCGGTTACATAACTAATGGTTGGCCATCCCAAATCTGGGCCAAACACTCCCCATAAAAGCATCAGGAACCATGAACTAAGAAAAAAGCCTGGAATTGCAGCAAGAATAGAAAAATAACCAAACATGTTTTCCTCCTGTACCAGGCCGCCCCTCAAATAGCCAGGACAGGCGCCCTGATTAATGATAACACCGATTGAGTTGGCCGGGCAATCATCGCCAACTCAATCTTTTTAGCGATTCATTGACCTGGTTTAATTCTCTTCAGGGAGAGGAATAGTAGTCAACAACTGCCTGGCAATATCAGGATAATCAGCAATAAACCGCAATTCTTCCTCGGTAAGCGGCTTGTGGGATAAAACGTTGGCGTAACGTACGAGTTCAAGAATCCGGTTAGCTTCATCTCGGCTCTCAAAGGTCTTGCCAACTGCCACTTTACTCATCACATAGGTAAATCCCGATACTCCGCTATATTCCCCGGCACATATTTCCCGGCCAGTCTCAACAATTTCCCATTGACGGCGGCCAAGTTCTTCAAATCCGTACAGTTCATAGTTTTCGGGATCTTTCAGAACGCCATCGGCGTGAATGCCAGATTCGTGGGCAAAGGCATTTGCCCCCACACCTGGTTGATTAATCGGAATTGGTACCCCGAAGGCATAACTTGCGAACTTGCATATCTTGTAAGCCATCGTAAGATCTATATTCCCACCCAGTTTGTATTTGCTGCCAAAACCCTTGGATTTGGTGATAGCTAGTATGGTGGCCACCAAATCAGCATTGCCTGCGCGCTCGCCGATACCGTTGACAGTAGTATTGATATAGGCATCCTGCCCTCCATCAATTACCCCTTTTGCCCCGGCCAGGGAATTAGCTACAGCCATGCCAAGGTCACCATGGCAATGCAGTTCGATCGGCAAACTGATTTCCTTCGACATTTTATAGGCAGTGTCGTAGATCGAGAAGGGATTATCGTATCCAAGGGTATCACAATAACGAATTCGGGTAGCTCCGTGCTCTCTAGCCGCCTGGCCAAATTCAATTAAATAATCAATATCAGTCCGAGAAGCATCTTCTGCATTTACCCCAATACTTTCGGCACCTTTCGCCCAAGCGGCGTCGACCGCTTTGGTCATATCATTAATAATATCCTTGCGGTTCTTGCGCCCCTGGAATTTGCCATTTATCATCTGGTCGGAAGTAGAAATAGAAAGGTTAAGATGTTTGATTTTGGGAATTCTGGCAAATGCCAGCTCCACATCAGCCTCGATAGCACGTATCCACCCCTCCAGTCTCAGGGGGCTGATAATTCCTCTTTCTACCAATTCCAAGTTTGCATTTAAGTAGTTTGCTTCATGACGTGTGGTAGGAAAACCAAACTCGGACTGAAAAACACCCATCTGGTTTAAAAACAGATTGATCATAGTTTTTTCCAGCTTGGATAACCCCAGTTTGGCAGTCTGCACTCCGTCACGGTTAGTTACATCTACAATAAATATTTTTGGCATAGTTATTCTCCTTTTAATGGGGATCATAAACGAAGGTTAATAGAAGATTTTATCATAAAGCCGATTTGTAGTAAATTATAGGGAGCACAAAACAGGCACCAGTCAGCTATCTGCAAACTAGCACTTGACTAGATTAAGGTTCTTTTCTGCCGGTGTCTCAAGGAGGATTCAATTGTCAAAGATTAAAATCGGAATTGTAAATGTCACCGGCTACGCTGGAATGGAACTCGCACGCCTTCTTTATAACCATCCAGAAGTCGAAATTGCATATGCCACCGGGCGCTCATCTGCCGGGCAGCAGCTGATAAAATTCCTGCCCCACTTGCCCAATCTGGATATTACAATTACAGAAGAAGCCGGGGAAGCTGAAGTTGCTTTTCTAGCTCTTCCCCACCGGGAAAGTGCCCTCCAGGCTGTACAGCTCCTGGAGAGAGGCGCTAAGGTAATTGATATCAGCGCTGATTTCAGGCTTAAGGATCCGCGCCTCTATCTTGAATGGTACGGATTCAACCATCCTGCTCCAGATCTGCTAAAAGAAGCTGCTTATGGGCTACCCGAGCTTTACCGCAGCCAGATCAAGTCTGCACGACTGGTAGCCAACCCTGGTTGCTACCCAACGGCAGCCATTCTTGCCCTGGCCCCAGCTTTAGACGCAGGCATAATAGATGGAAGCATTATTATCGATGCCAAGTCCGGCGTTTCCGGCGCAGGCAGAACACTGCATTTAAAAAGCCAATTTTGTGAGGCTAATGAAAATGCTTCAGCTTATGCTTTAGAAGGCCACAGGCATCTACCCGAGATAGACCAGGAATTAAAGATTGCAGGTAAGAAGCAAACAATGCGAATTACCTTTGTACCCCACCTGATCCCGGTTACCCGCGGTATACTTTCATCCTGTTACGCCGAGTTATGCAAGGAGGTGTCGCAAACACAGCTTGAACAACTCTATAAAGATTTTTACGCCAATGAGCCATTCATACGGCTGGCAGATACGCCTCCTCACATTAACCAGGTGAGAGGCTCCAACTACTGTGCAATTTATCCTCAAATTGATAAGCGTACCAATCGCCTGATAGTAATCAGCGCCATAGACAACCTGGTAAAAGGAGCTGCCGGCCAGGCGATACAGAATATGAACATTATGTTTGGGCTGGAAGAAACAACCGGAATATCTATACCGGCTATCTATCCGTAACCTGATGAAAAGTACCGCTCTTAATAAAACCAATATATGGCACTATCTTAAAATAACCCTGCTTGTATTCGGGATTTCCGGACTCTGGCAATGTATGCACAGCCTTATTCTCCCACTGGTAGTCCTGGATTTTGCCTCCGAAGCGCAAAAAAATACCTACCTGGGACTGATGACATTCAGCGGCCTGATTATCGCAATGCTTGCTCAGCCTATTGCCGGGACTATCTCAGACCGCTCTACTCTCAACTGGGGGCGTCGGAAACCCTTTATACTGGCCGGCATGATCGGAGCACTTGCAGCAATGCCGGTGATAGGTGTGGCTACTTCTTTTACCATGCTTTTTATCGGCTACTGTGCCCTTCAATTATTTTCCAACGCCGCACAGGGACCATACCAGGCTTTTATCCCGGAAATGGTGCCCGCAAGCCAAAGGGGTAAAGCTTCCGGAATAAAGAGTTTTATGGAAATACTGGGAGGGGCTGTCCTGCTTTTCCCTGTATCCAGACTTATGGACAGTTATTCTCTGACAAGCGAGGACAAGTGGTTGTGGTTCTCACTAGCGCTCCTGGGCGGGATAATCTTCCTCCTCCTTCTTTATACGGTTTTGGCAATTAAAGAACCCCAGCCGCAAAGGCCGCTCAGACAGCACATGATTCCGGCCTGGGTAAAGAGTTTCAGCATCAATGTTAAGGACAACAAGGCTTTTCTATGGTTTCTGGCATCACGACTGGCAGTTTTTATGGGGCTTACCACCATACAGCAATTTGCCCTGTATTATTTTCGGGATGTTGTTGGAGTAAGCGATCCGGCTTCTGCCACAACCCGTTTTTTAGCCGTTGCAATAGTATTTATGCTGATTGCAGTGCTGCCTGCAGGCTATTTCTCTGATTCCATTGGCAGGGAAAAAATCTGTATAGCTGCTGCTTTATCCGGCGCATTTGGAATAGTGGTCATACTTACAAGCTCATCCAATGCAATGCTTATGGTAGGAGCCTCAGTGATAGGTCTTGCCCTGGGTGCCTTTAACAGTTCCAACTGGGCACTGGCTACCGACCTGGTAAATAAGGGGGAGGAAGCCAAGTTTTTAGGTATTGCCAATATGGCAACTGCAGGCGGAGGTGCACTGGCCAGGCTTATCGGCCCGGTTATCGATTTTTTCAACGGGGTCGGTTTGAACCTTGGCTATACTGTAATGCTTCTCGTTTGTATAGTGTATTTCGTCGCAGGAGCGCTTCTGTTAATCAAGGTAAAACCAAACTCAGGATTGAAAGTATAAATACGGTGCTTGCTCAAACCGGTTACACCCGATCGCACTGAAAAGATGTTTAACCGGCTATTCGGTGTTGGGTGAGTTTTTCAGCCAACAATGTTTAGCAACCATTCCCAGCCCTTCAGGCCGGCCCAGGCGATGGTAACATAGAGGATACTTCTTCCCAGCCAGCAGGCCAGGAAAAACTTCCAGAACCTGTAACGGCAGGCACCAGCTGCGATACCAGCCAGGTCAAAAAAGAGCGGAGCAGCGCTGAGACCGAACAGCGCCCAAAAACCCCAGCGCTTCATCCAACCTTCCGTACGATTGTACATATTCCGATTATCGATTATCGCTCTTCCGGAATACCCGGCCAAGTACCCCGTACTCTCACCAATAGCGGCACCCAGGCCCCCCGCCAGGCCGACCAGAGTAGCAGATGGCAGTGTTGCCCCTAGTGCAGCAAGTACAAGAAAATTACCAGCAGGTAACACCAGCGTGGCATTGAGTACTATGCTTATCAGAAAAGCTCCCAGGTAACCGAATCTTTCAAGCCCATCTATGATCTCCGGGTTATTCCGGTAGAGAAGGAAAAGCCCTATTACAAGGGCGATGATGAGAAGCAGGCCAAATATTGGAATCCAGCGCCTTAAGAACCAAAGCTTCAGAGAGTTAAAATTACGAGCACCGGGTTTACGGCAGGTTTCTTCAGGTACGAAATTATTGTCTGTCATGCCAGGATGTATTCTAGCACAATCGGCCAGGCCATGAGAATTTTAAGCTGTAACCCGGTTGTTCTTTCTGCTTTTTATCGACATCCCCAACACCACCCTGTCAGTGGTAAAAATGCGAGTAGCGATTACTACCAGGATGGCAGTGATCACAACCAGGTAGCCAATACCTGCCAAAACGAGCAGGTAGTTTCCCACCATGAGTTCCTTCATGGCGATCATCGGGTGGGAGAAAGGAATCAGGAAAACCATCGTCTGTAATGGAAAGGAAAGGGATGAAAAGTCCAGCATCATGGTAACAAGCATTGCCAGCATTGCCAGGCCAATCATCGGATAGGTAAGAGTCTGAGCGGAACGATAGCTGGAGGCAAAAGTCCCCAGTATAATGCTGGCACACAAAGCCGCTAGTAAAGCAGCAAACAGCGAAAGGGCGATGAGAAGATAGTCCAGCACGTTAAGCGTAAAGCCCATGTCGCCCAGGCCTCCGGCGGGGCCTGTGATTGAATTAAAATAGCTGGCAAAACCAACCATGTAAATAGCGCCCATGACTATACCCGCGATGGCACTGCCCACGATCTTGGAGATAATTATCTGGCTCCTGCCAACTGGAAGGGTTAAAAGGGTCTCCAGAGTGCGGTTTTCTTTTTCAAGCCCCATGGAGGAAATCACCGAACTCGAACCCATAACAATCAGCATCATAATTACCACCGGTATAAACATGGTTCTCATGCTCAAAACACCGCTGACCATGCTGGGAGAAGCCCCTTCTATCATCTTTCCCTTGAACACAGTATCGTAGCTGTATGAGACTGGAGACAGAATAATTTCAGGGTCAAGAGTGCTGTGTTCAGCTACCAGTGTTGCCGAAACTGCATCTGCCCCAGCTTGGATCAACCCTTCAACAGAACCCACCGGGATAGAATCTACAATTCCCGCTCCCTGCATTAACCACAGCACTTTTATTTGCGCTGCCTCACCGGAGTCAATTAAAGAACCAAAATTCTCCGGTATATTTATTAGAGCAGCTCCCCCAGCTTCCTCAAGCCGGCTGCGACCGGTTTCAGGATCAGAACCGGAATATACCACCTCTGACCCCGCTTCCAGTACTGAGGTCATTATCATCGAAAGAGGGGAAGCGTCCTCATTAATAATGGCAACCATAGGAGTAGCCGTCGATTCTTCGAACGATGAGGAAAGCATATTACCCATAAATACAAAAATCAGGGCCATCGCTGCAAAAAAGGCTAGCGAAGACTTGGAAAGCAATTCTTTGACTTCTTTTTTTATCAGTGTGTACATCATTGGACTAGCCTGGTAAACACTTCTTCAATATTTTCCGCCTGGTAGCTTTCTTTAAGCTCAGCAGGAGTACCCTGGGCTACAATTCTGCCCTGGTTAACCAGGGCAATTCTTTCACACATCAATTCAACTTCCAACATATTGTGGGACGAGAGAAGGACACTCAAACCTTCATTTGCTGCCTGCTTGATGATACGGCGAATCTGCTGTGCGTTTACTACGTCCAAGCCGGAACTGGGTTCATCCAGAATAGCCAGACGTGGACGGGTCATGAGAGCTCTGCCTACCAGTAAACGGCGCATCATGCCCTTGGAATAGGTATCGACACGATCATCAATCCGATCTCCCAGCGCGGCAATTTCTATTCCGCGTTTAACCAGTTCCTTGCTGTGATTGCCAGAAGCAAAAAAACTGGCGATAAACTCCAGATATTCTCTCCCTTTCAGATTTTTATATGCACCGGCATCTTCTGGAAGATAGCTTATAATCTTGCGAATTTCGCCCGCTTCCCCGGGTAATTTGTGACCAAAAACACTAACGCTGCCGGTTTCTATCTGAAGGAGGGTTGCCACTGTACGAAGACTGGTAGTTTTACCCGCTCCGTTAGGGCCAATTAAACCAAAGATTTCCCCGGCTTTTACCTCAAAGGAAATATTATTGAGAATTTTTTTCCCGGATATATGCTTGGTAATGCCTTCAACAACTAATGCTTTCATAATCGTCGAAGCCAATTATAACATGCCTAGCCTGTCAATAAAAGATCTACTTATTGACAGGCTAGCATCCGGTGCCTTTTACTATTAGTGAAAGACCGGACTGAGGAGAATTGTCATGAGACAGTATCTATGGCTTTTACTTGCTGCTATTTTGATGATACCCCTGTTGTTGCCAGGATGCGGGTGTATAGGCTATATAGGGCATATAGTACATGGTTCAGGCATTCTTAAAACCGAAACATACGATCTTTCCGATTTTGAAGAAGTGCAAATTGGCGGAGCGTTCGGTTACCAAATTTCATATTCCGACTCACATTCTGTATCAATAACAGTTGATGATAACCTTTTCGAGTATGTCGATATTTATCGGAAACAAAAAAAGCTGATCATCAAATTGAAGCCAGTCAGCATTCAAGGAAATATAACTCTCGAGGCATCAATACAGCTACCACAACTTGCACGCCTTAATGTATCCGGAGCAACCGGCGGAACCATTTCCGGATTCAGTTCTGATGAAATCATTGTACTGGAAGTTTCCGGGGCTTCCGAGGTAATATTGGATGAAATTGTTACTCATTCCTGCCAGTTTACTGTGTCCGGAGCCAGCCGAGTTACCGGCTCTCTTACTGCCGAGGATGCTGATTTCGATGTCAGTGGAGTCAGCCGGATTGAGCTTGAGGGCGAATGCAGTGATCTGGATGCCCAAGTAAGTGATGCCAGTACACTGGATGCAGCAACCTTCCTCACCGGAGATACGACAATTATTATCGATGGAGCATCAAATGCCATCATTAATTCCAATGGTATTCTGGATGCAACGTTATCTGGAGCATCCAGGCTTGAATATATGGGAGAGCCCTCTCTCAGAAACATAAATGTTAGTGGTGCATCTACGCTGAAAAAGAGATAAATACTCTGATGTGCAAGCATAAACCAGATGATGCAGAAAGAAAAAAATGGCAAAATCCAGATATTATCCTGCCGGAAATTGGTGTTAAGCCTGGCACTAAATTCATTGATGCCGGCTGCGGAAGAGGTTATTTTGCATTACCGGCTGCGAGATTAACCGGGCCGACTGGTTGGGTCTGGGGTTTTGACAGTAATCCCGAGGCAATCCTGTCTTTAAGCCGAAGAGCAACCACTGAAGGCTTGAATAACCTGGAATTGGCAGTTGGCAGAGCGGAAGAACTTGTCGTCTGTCAAAAATGTGCCGATATCGTCTTTTATGGAGTCGTTCTCCATGACTTTACTGAGCCTTTAAAAGCACTTGCCAACGCGCAAAAAATGCTTAAAGATGGCGGCAGGCTAGTAAATCTGGATTGGAAAAAAGAACGGATGTTATACGGTCCTTCTTTTGAGAAGCGTTTTGATGCCAGGCAAGCGTCCGAGATCATCCGCTCTGCCGGATTTACTATTGAAAACGTAGACGAAAACGGACTGTATCATTACATTATTACTGCCAAGCCTTAGTATTGCTGCCCCAGTTTGGAGGTTTTTTTCCGCAGTGCTATAATATTCTTATACGAATATTGAGAGGCGGAAATGCACTACTTGATCGGATTACTTTCAGGGGCAGCCCTTGGAGCTATCATCGGCTATATCGGCAAATGTTCTAATAGCGCCTGAGGAGTGACATCGAGCCCCTGGACCGGGGCTATAATCGGAGGAATACTGGGAGTGGTAATAGCAGCTTTATTTGTAAACCGTTCATAGCTCCGCCTCGATTACACCAAGCATCATCAACCTTGTCGTATCAGTGCGTCAAGACTTATGATGCCTTAAGTTTGATTATTTCAAGCCAAAGGATTTTGCACTTGCCCCATAAACAGTATTGCTCCAGTTTCGATATGGCGGATGAGGAAGATGAACGGCCGATCAATCTTCAACTGAACTGCCAGAGGGGTAAATGATTTAATGCCTACTATTGCTGCAGTTGCTGCGGCAGCTTCTGTCCCTTCTTCGTCAACAGCTACAAACGCCTTATGCAGTACATCCTGCAGGCATAAATCTCCTTCCCGGCCAATCCCGGAGAAATCAGCACTGCTGGTGAAGGCACTTTTCATACCCATTTCAATAAGAGCCTGTTTCAACGCCAGGTTGTATTTAAACTCAAACCTGGGCATGGTAAGGTTTACATCAGCTGGTTTCAATTCTTTAATCATGGTGTGGAGATTTTCGCTGTCAAGCGTATTAACAAAATCATCATGCTTGCCGAAATGGGGCAGAAGGATAACCATTGAAGCATCGCCTGTTTTATAGGGTAATTCAACTACATGGCAATTCCCGGTTTCAGCATATGAAATATGCATAACCCGATTCATCATTGGCGCGAATATTTCATCCCCATTCAGCAACCGGAAAATGTTTTCAGCTGTTCTGAAGGCTTCGAATGGATACTTCCATCTACCTTTAAAGTATATCGCATTGGTAAGCACCAAACGCGTCAATTTATCTATCGTTCCCTGCCCAACCAATTCCTCAATTTTACCTTGAGTCTGTTCAAGTACCCAATCGTTGATCGCCCGGCGAGATTCTTCAGTTTTGTTTTTAAAGTCCACCAGGTTCAGCCCGGTTCCATAGTTTTTAGCAAGTGTATCCAGGAAGCTGGGTAAAAACTGGTACCCTTTTTGCCCCCATATAGAGTTTACAATTCTCAACTTGAAGCCGTCTATATCCTCGCCACCTTGGCTTTTAGACTTCTGATTGAGCCGGGCATCGAGGGATTTGAATGCCGGGTGCAGTTGTGGTTGCTCAAGGATGAAATTCATTATTGCGGCCATTTCAGTTTCGGTTTCTCCCCGAGCTCCAGCCCAAGTCATCGCCAGCGCCGCAGATATAGAGTAGGGGGAAAATATCAAATTGACGTCCTGTTTTCTTGCCTTTTGGAATAACTTCAGTGTAAACGCGTTATTACCGGAAACCAGTGATGAAACATTGCCTTCCGCTACTGCCGCGTCCATATTTTGCTTTGTACAATTAGACCGAAGGGTTTTAACCTTCATCAACCACCTCTATGTTCAATAAAGATTCCTGACGGTGTCCATCCAAATCCTCAATTATGAATCCAACCTTGTATGTGCCGGTTGCCGCATCCAGCACCTCCCAGGTAAAAGTATCGCTTGCGAAGGTGAGAGTCCCTCCCTTTTGGGTTGCTGTGTTGATAACATTGCCATAAGCATCTAGATCAAGCCAGTTTTCCAAGACGGTGAAACGGTCTCCCTGAGCTGGAGTAATCTCTCGAGGAGCTCCTGAGCCGCTCGAGCCGGTAAAGCCTACCACTTTCTGCATTATTCCGTTGGTAAAATACATCCTGGCATAACACTCAGTGCTATCATCCGTGAAATTGTATATTCCGTCGACCGAGTAGACCGCTTCTTCAGCAGTTAAACCGTAATTTTCTGGATTAAGCAGAGCTATAACGGAATTATTTCCATCGTTGATAGCGAATACTATTGGTTCCCAAGTAAACTCGAGAGTAAAATCCCCTACCCCCCAATCCGGGTAATATACTCCATCAATCAGACGTATGCCCGAACTTTCAATATAATCCCGATCGGCAATAAAAAGTGAGTTTGATTGCTTATCCAGATACCCAGCAAACAGATAGATATAACCGATATTCTGGCCACTAATATCGGCGGTAAGCGTCACTGGTCTTTTCCAACTGGCGATATTGGCACCCGAAACCAGCGAGATGACAGAAAAATCACCGCTGGCAGGCGAGCTGATTGAACTACTTTCCGGAACTACGACCTGGGCATCACCCAGTTCAAAATTTCTGCCGGTGTAATGAAAAGCGAGGAAATCATCCCATAATGATTCAGCTGCAAAACGTTTGGCTACTGCTGTATAGGACGCAGCCCCTGAAACAGGGCTTTTGTAAAGAGCCGAATTGGGGAAATAAATAGAAATTCCGCTCGAACCTTCCATTTGTACTCCGTGCTTTTCTACAACTACCGCCTGATTAATCGCAACCAATACCCGGTTAATACCATCACTGACTTCGGGATTATTATTCTGTTTTATAATCTGTAAGAAATGCCCCAGATCAATGTATGACGGCGGCTCGCTCGAACCAAATACACTGGTATAATTGCGGGAATAGCTACGCCCACTTGCTATTAATTGCTGTGAAATATCCTGAAATTCATACAATAGCTGATTCAAATTACTATTAACCTGGGTAATCAGGCTCAGATCTACAGCAGAAAGGGTAATATCCCGGCTGAACTGCGTTCGTTGATACGCATTTGATATAAGATGATCATCATCTATATAACTGTCAACAATAGAGCGTCCGAGACCGGCTCCATCCATATCAGGATTTTCGGTGAGTTTTCCCAAAAAACCTGCGTATGCCCAACCCAGTGCAGGTTCAACCTCTTCGGAAGCTATGGCATAATGGGCATGCGGAGCGAGAGCAGAAAACACTTCCAGCTGCGCCATCAGGCAGGCATCCAGACCAATGATATCCAATTTATCGATTCCCGTTTGAGATCGGATCTGAAACAGAGCATCTTCAAGTTCGTGGAGATATATCATCTCACCAATTGCAGATGCAATCGGGATACTGGAATTACGGCTCCCTGTAGCAGTTGCATC
>Ga0265293_10004524_pt1 | contig 24417 bp, 21 predicted proteins | sample Munlanlewell138R_FD_192505 | JGI IMG/M metagenome (GOLD analysis project Ga0265293, IMG submission 192505) | Leachate microbial communities from a municipal landfill in Southern Ontario, Canada - Leachate well 138R | ecosystem: Engineered > Solid waste > Landfill > Unclassified | place: Canada...
AGATGTGGGAAGTGAGATGTGGGAAGTGGGAAGTGAGAAGTGGGAAGTGGGAAGTGGGAAGTGAGATGTGGGAAGTGGGAAGTGGGAAGTGAGATGTGGGAAGTGGGAAGTGGGAAGTGGGATGTGGGAAGTGGGAAGTGAGAAGTGGGAAGTGGGATGTGGGAAGTGGGAAGTGAGATGTGGGAAGTGGGAAGTGGGAAGTGAGATGTGGGAAGTGGGAAGTGGGAAGTGGGATGTGGGAAGTGAGATGTGGGAAGTGAGAAGTGAGAAGTGAGATGTGGGAAGTGAGAAGTGGGATGCGGGATGTGGGAAGTGAGAAGTGGGAAGTGGGATGTGGGAAGTGGGATGTGGGAAGTGGGATGTGAGAAGTGAGAATGGGAATTTCGATGGCGTGCAAGTTCTAAGAATTAGCACGTCATTTTTCTCTATTAAAATTGACATTGTAACTAAACTTTAATATACTTAGATATGACAATTCGTTAAATTTTAAATTATTATAGGGGGTTATTCGATGGCAAAAAAAATGAAATCCATGGATGGTAATACAGCGGCTTCGTATGTAGCTTATGCTTTTACTGATGTAGCAGCTATTTACCCCATAACACCATCATCTAACATGGCTGAGCTCATTGATGAATGGGCAGCACATGGTCAAAAAAATATTTTTGGTCAAGAAGTAAAGGTTGTTGAATTGCAGTCAGAAGCAGGCGCTGCCGGAGCAGTACACGGATCATTGACAGCCGGTGCTTTGACTTCTACTTTTACAGCTTCCCAAGGATTACTTTTAATGGTGCCTAATATGTATAAAATTGCCGGAGAGCTATTACCGGGTGTATTTCATGTGACCGGTCGTGCTGTAGCAGGACATGCTCTTTCCATATTCGGTGATCATTCAGACGTAATGGCTACAAGACAAACCGGATTTGCACTTTTATCTGCGGGACCGGTGCAGGAAGTCATGGACTTAGCGGGAGTAGCTCATTTAGCGGCAATTAAATCTAAAATTCCATTTTTGCATTTCTTTGACGGATTCAGAACATCCCATGAAATACAAAAAATAGAAGTAATAGATTACGAAGATTTTGCAAAACTTGTTGATTTTGAGGCTGTCAAAGAGTTTAGGAATAATGCATTAAATCCTGAACATCCTGTGATAAAGGGTACTGCACAAAATCCGGATATTTTCTTCCAAGCCAAAGAAGCTGCTAATAAGTATTATGAAAAAGTCCCGGATATAGTTGCTTCTTATATGGATGATATAAGTGAACTGACCGGAAGAACATACAAGCCTTTTGTTTATTACGGACATCCTGAAGCGGAGAATATAATTATTGCAATGGGATCTGTAACGGCAGCAATAGAAGAAACCGTTGATTATTTAATTGAAAAAGGTGAAAAGGTTGGGCTGTTAAAAGTACATCTGTACAGGCCATTCTCACCGAAGTATTTCTTTAATGAAATGCCAAAGTCTGTTAAAAGAATATCAGTCCTTGACAGAACAAAAGAACCGGGTTCAATCGGAGAACCATTATATTTAGATGTTAGGTCGCTTTATTTTGAGGAAGAAAATGCTCCATTAATCATTGGAGGCAGATATGGATTAGGTTCGAAAGATACTACGCCGGCTCAAATAATAGCTGTTTATGAAAACTTGAAGCAGCCTGAACCAAAGAATTTCTTTACAGTCGGTATAGTAGATGATGTAACACATACCAGCTTAGAAGTAAAGGAAAGTGTAAACACAGCTCCTGAAGGCACCATAAGATGTAAGTTCTGGGGTCTTGGTTCGGATGGTACTGTTGGTGCTAATAAGAGTGCTATAACAATAATTGGAGATAAAACAGATTTATATGCACAAGGTTATTTTGCATATGATTCTAAAAAATCAGGCGGTGTAACCATATCTCACTTGAGATTTGGTAAAAAACCGATTAAGTCCACATATTTAATAGATGAAGCAGATTTTGTTGCATGCCATAATCAGGCTTATGTATATCAATATGATTTGTTGAAAGGTTTGAAAAAAGGCGGAACTTTTGTGCTTAATTGTATGTGGGATAAAGAAGAACTTGAAGAAAAACTTCCGGGTGCTATGAAAAAGTACTTGGCGGAGAATGATATTAATTTCTATACTATCAACGCGACAAAGATTGCAGATGAGATAGGTTTAGGAAGCAGAATAAATATGATAATGCAATCTGCATTCTTTAAACTTGCAGATGTTATTCCATTGGATGATGCTATTGCTTATCTAAAAGAAGCAATTGTTGATAGTTATGGAAGACAAGGTCAAAAAGTAATAGATATGAACTATGAAGCAGTTGATAAAGGAATCGTTGCCATAGTAAAAGTTGATGTACCTTCTGTTTGGAAGGATGCAATTGAAGAACAGGCAGCCGCAGATTCCGATGTACCTGACTTCATTAAAAATGTGTTGATTCCTATGACTAGGCAAGAAGGAGATTCCTTGCCGGTGAGTACTTTTGTAGGCAGGGAAGACGGACATTTCCCCATGGGAACCTCTGCATATGAAAAACGCGGTGTCGCTGTCCACATCCCTGAATGGCAGGTAGATAATTGCATCCAATGCAATCACTGCTCCTATGTTTGTCCTCATGCGGCAATAAGGCCAATACTCGTAACGGAGGAAGAGCTTAAAAATGCTCCGGAAGGTTTTGAAACTAAAAAGGCGATTGGTAAAGAACTTGCAGGGTTACAGTATAGAATGCAAGTAAGCCCGTTGGATTGTACAGGATGCGGTAATTGCGCAGATATTTGTCCATCCAAGAATAAGGCATTAGTCATGAAGCTTCTTGATACTCAAGTTGAGAAACAAGTGCCTAATTGGGACTATGCTATGGAAGTACCTGTTAAAGATAATCTTATGACCAAAACTACTATAAAGGGAAGTCAATTTGTACAACCCTTATTGGAGTTTTCCGGTGCATGTGCAGGTTGCGGAGAAACACCATATGCCAAGCTCATTACTCAACTATTTGGCGATAGAATGTTAATTGCAAACGCTACAGGTTGTTCATCAATTTGGGGAGCTTCGGCACCATCTATGCCATATTGCACAAACGCTGAGGGAAAAGGTCCTGCTTGGGCAAATTCTTTATTTGAAGATAATGCGGAATATGGATTCGGTATGGCTATAGCAACTAAACAAATCAGAAATAAAATAGCCGATCTTATGAGCGAAGCAATAGCATTGGATATACCTGATAATTATAAAGAGGCATTTAAGGCATGGCTTGCAGGAATGGATGATGCAGATGAGAGTAAAAAAGCTACTCTTGCAGTGTTACCGCTTCTTGAAGCAAAAGATATCGCAGATGAAAAGGCAAAGAAAATTATTGAAGAAATTAAAGACAACAAAGATTTCCTTATTAAAAAATCCGTATGGGTATTTGGGGGAGACGGATGGGCTTATGATATTGGCTTTGGAGGATTAGATCATGTACTTGCTTCCGGTGAAAATATAAATGTTTTGGTATTGGATACTGAAGTTTATTCCAACACCGGCGGACAGTCTTCAAAGGCAACACCTATAGGAGCGGTTGCAAAATTTGCTGCTTCAGGTAAAAAAGTTACGAAAAAAGACTTAGGTATGATTGCAGCCTCCTATGGATATGTATATGTTGCACAAGTAGCAATGGGCGCTGACAAAAATCAACTTCTCAAAGCACTGATTGAAGCTGAAAAATATGATGGGCCGTCATTAGTTATAGCATACGCTCCTTGTATAAATCATGGTATTAAAGAAGGAATGGGACGTGCGCAAGCCAATGAGCAACAGGCTGTTGAAGCCGGATATTGGCATCTATACAGATACAATCCTGACCTTAAAAAGGAAGGAAAGAATCCCTTCATATTGGATTCTAAAGAACCAAAGGCAAGCTTCAGAGGATTTTTGGACGGTCAGGTAAGATACACATCTTTAGTAGGCTCATTCCCGGAAATAGCTGAAGAGTTATTTGCAAAAGCGGAAGAGGCGGCTAAAGAAAAATATGAAAAATATAAAGCTATGGCTGAAGATAAATAGTTAATTAAATAAAATAAAGAAGGCGGCATATGCCGCCTTCTTTATTTTATTTTATCCATGGCTTTTTTAATCATTGCAGGAGCTTTTTTGCACTTTTCTTCGGATACAGCGCAAACAGCGAATCTTAATCCTAATTCCAAAGGTATTAAAAACAGATTTTCTTTTATCATTTCTTCACTGATATCTTTTGAGTTTTCACAAGGTATGCTGATAAAGAAACCATCTCTATATGGCAGAATGTTTAATCCAACTTCTTCAGAAGCTTTCACAAAAGCCTTCGCCCTGCTTTGAAGCATGTTTTTATATTTGTTTAATTCGTCTTCATAGGCTTTTAGCTTGTTTTCATCATTTTCTATTTTACTGAGAACTTCCATAGCTCCCCTATTGCAATTTGACCAATTTGCTCTGCTGGAATGAGAGCATGAATAATAAAATTCATCGGCGATTTCTTCGCTGGAAGATATACATATAGCAGCCCCTATTCTCATTCCATACATAGTATGGCTTTTAGAGAGACTATAGGCAATCACTACTAATATATTATTCGGAAGATCAGAAAACAGTTTAAAAAATTTTCTTCTTTCATCGCCTTTACCCGCATAGTCTATATAAGCCGTATCTACTAACAAAGTGATACGATTTTCTTTGTCTTTTGCATTTCTTTTCATTATATCTAAGACTTTATCCCATTCATCGTCACTTAGACTATATCCTGTGGGGTTATGTGCAGGGCTGTTTATTATTGCAACTATTCTTTTTTGTTTATTCAAAAGCTTTTCAAAGCTATTTTTAAATGATTCTATATTAAATTCATTTTTATCATTTAACAATTTATAATTCTCAACACTTCTGCCATATTCCTCGGAAATAGTAACATAGGGTTTCCAATACCAATCTGATACAAGTACTGAATCACCGGGGTTAGTATAGTTAAATATGGTATGTCTAACTGAGCCGGAACCACCTGGTGTTGCTACAGCTTTTATGTAACCATTGGGTTTATACTCTTTAAAACAGCTTTTTATTATAGCTTCTAAAAAATCAGGCTGACCTGCTACCATTGCATATGCCGCAATTGCAGCATTTGGCAGTGCTTTTAACTCATCGTAAACTGTTTCCAAGCACACCAATTCTCCGTTATCGTTCATTAAAGCTCCCAAAGTTGAGTCAATAACCTTGTCCTTACCGTATTTCTTTTTTGCATTTTGTGCCCTTGCCGCAAGCGCAAAAATTGCATCATCCTTTTTAGGCCAAATGGCATGTTTTGCAACCATACTATTTATCATAATATAACCACCTCGCATTTTTAGTTGAAGTTAAAAATTTTATATGCAATGTTTCAAATATTAGTATTATTCTAACCTTTTAGTTAAGCTCAGTCAATGCAGTTGTATTTATATTTTTGTCTTTACAATTGTACTGCATACAGATAGAATTATATTACGGAATATTTTTAAAATCGTTGAATATGGTATATACTTAATAAAGTAGACTTTGGTCAAATAAAAGCCATTTAAATAAATCAAACTAGGGGGAATTTATTATGAAAGATTACAAAACGGAAAATTTAAGAAATGTTGCATTAATAGGACATGGCAGCTCCGGGAAGACTTCTTTGGTTGAAGCAATGCTTTATAACACCGGAGTTTTAGACAGACTGGGCAAAGTAGATGACGGAAATACAACGACGGATTATGACCCTGAGGAAATGAAAAGAAGGATTTCAATTGGTGCTGCTGTGGCACCTTGTGATTGGAATAAAGTAAGGATTAATTTGATAGATACGCCCGGATATTTCGATTTTGTCGGAGAACTTATAGCGAGCCTGAATGTATGCGATAGTGCGATTTTAGCTGTGGATAGTGTTTCAGGAATTGAAGTTGGGACTGAAAAGGCGTGGGATTTAGTTGAAGAAAGTCAGATTCCACATTTATTATTTATTAATAAAATGGATAGAGAAAATGCAAACTTCACAAAAGTTGAATCACAACTTAGAGAGGTTTTTGGAAATAAAGTTGTACCCGTTCAAATCCCTATTGGAGCGGAAGCAGATTTTAAAGGGATAATAGATTTAATAGATATGAAAGCCAGAGTCTTAGAAGAAAACAAAATTGTTGAAACAGAAATACCGGCAGGTTATGAGGAACAGATAGAAGATTTTAGAAATATTATTATAGAAGCAGCGGCTCAATCTGATGAGGAGCTAATGGAAAAATACTTTGACGGAGAAGAATTGACAGAAGAAGAAATAATAAAAGGACTGAGGATTGGTGTTTTAAGTGATGAGATTATACCGTTGCTTTGCGGTTCTGCACTAAAAAACATTGGTATTGACAGTATAATGGACACCATAGAAAGGCTTTTTCCTTCGCCGTTGGATGTCAAAAATTATGAATTTAAGAATAAGAAATCCGGCGAAAGAGAAAGCAGGGGTTATGATGCTTCCCTTCCTTTTAGCGCTCATGTGTTCAAAACGCTGGCAGACCCCTTTGTTGGCAAAATTTCAATGTTTAGAGTTATGTCCGGGTCTATAAATGCTGATTCGGAAGTCTTTAATGCAAATAAGGATAAAAAGGAGAGGCTTAGCGGAATTTTTCTTTTAAGGGGCAAAAAGCAGATTCCCATGACGGAAATTATAGCTGGTGATATCGGTGCTGTCGCCAAGTTACAGTATACGACTACAGGAGATACACTATGTGATACAAGTAATCAAGTAATTTTTGATGATATAAATTTCCCCAAGCCTAATATATCTATGGCAATTGAACCGAAATCAAAGGGAGATGAAGAGAAAATAAGCAGTGGACTTCAAAGACTGATAGAAGAAGATCCGACACTGCAAGTAGAAAAAAACATAGAGACCCGTCAGACTTTGATTTCCGGTGTCGGTGAGCAACACTTGGAGATAGTAACAAGAAAACTATCAAATAAATTCGGTGTAGATGTGATACTTAAAGATCCTAAAGTCCCCTATAGGGAAACGATTAAAAAATCCGCAAAAGCGGAAGGAAAACATAAAAAACAATCAGGCGGCCACGGACAGTATGGCCATGTTTGGATTGAATTTGAACCGGGAACCGACGGAGAAGAAGATTTTGAATTTGTTGATAAAATAGTAGGCGGAGTTGTTCCCAGGCAATATATACCTGCAGTTGAAAAGGGATTAAGAGAAAGCTTGGAAGAAGGAGTTTTGGCAGGGTATCCTGTAGTTAATATTAAGTGTACATTGTATGACGGTTCTTTCCACCCCGTAGATTCTGCTGAATTGCCTTTTAAAATAGCTGCTTCATTGGCTTATAAAAAAGGTATGGCAAATGCAAGCCCGGTACTTTTAGAACCTATATATTATATAGAAGTAACTGTCCCGGATCAATATATGGGTGATGTTATTGGAGATTTAAACAAAAAAAGAGGCAGAGTACTTGGCATGGAGCCTTCAGGTCGATATCAAAAAGTAACTGCTGAAGCACCTTTAGCCGAATTATTTAAATATGCTACGGATTTAAGATCCATGACTCAGGCAAGGGGCGAATTTACTATGAAATTTGTCAGATATGAAGAAGTGCCTGCCCAGATAGCACAGAAAGTTATGGAAGCGGCTAACGAGGAAAAGGAAAACTAATACAGGTTTTGAAATGTAGAGACCTATGATTAAAGTTTTAAAATACGGTAAATATATATTTACCGTATTTTAAATTTAGATAGTTTAAATCTAAACCTCCTAACAATATAGGCTTAATCAAATATTAATAATCTAGGGCAGGGAAAATAGATTTATACAAAATAGTAAACCATAATACAGAATAATAGCAAATAGTAAATTAAAAGCTTGTATTATGTTTTAAGGTGAATTATAATAATAGTTAAGGTCAAGGAAAGTCAAAGTCAGAAAGAAGGGTTTTAATGTCAAGGATAAGTGATATAATAGAAGAGTTTATCAATGATTTGATAGAAGAAGCTGAAGGGACTATTGAATTTGGTAGAAATGACTTGGCTAGTCAGTTTAATTGTGCTCCTTCACAGATAAATTATGTTTTGACAACAAGATTCACTTCCGAAAGAGGATATTGTATTGAATCCAGAAGAGGCGGAGGCGGGTATATAAAGATATCAAAACTTGATATTGATAAAAATGACTACCTTAAAAGCATTTTATCAAATGAATTAGGAGATAATTTAAATAAAGAAAGTGCTTTTCGTTTTATAGAGTCAATGTATAAAGAGGATTTAATTGATGAAAGAATCATGAATATAATTAAATCTGCTGTTGATGATAATACACTTTCTCTTATACCAAAACCTCTTAGAGATGCCATTAGGTCTGAGATTTTTAAAGCAATGGTAGTATCATCTTTGATATGATATTTATGAGAGAGGAGGCTTTATTATGTTATGTGATAATTGCGGGAAAAGAGTTGCTACAGTTCATATTACTAAAATTGAAAATGGTAAAAAAACAGATTTTCATTTATGTGAACAATGTGCAATGTCAAAGAATGCCGTTTCTATAAATACCAGCTTTTCTATAAGTGATTTGCTGACAGGTATATTAAACAATACGGAATATTTTCCGTTAAAATTTGATTTTCAAGAAGAGTTAAAATGTCCGGTTTGCGGTCTGAGTTATAGCCGTTTCAGGGAAACAGGAAGGTTTGGTTGCAGTAATTGTTATAAGGCTTTTGGAGATAGGCTTAACCCGTTATTTAGAAGATTACACGGCAATATTAATCATTTAGGTAAAATTCCTGTCAGATCCGGAGGGAAAATGAAAAAGGTGAGAGAAATTGAGAAGTTGAAAATTGCACTTAATTTTGCCGTAAAAAACGAAGAATATGAAAAGGCTGCAGAAATTAGAGATAGGATTAAGGAGTTGGATAGAATAAGTAAAGGAGAGGAAACCAAATGAGGGGATGGGTAACAGAAAAAGGCCCGTTAAATGAAATAGTTTTGAGTAGTAGGGTGAGGATAGCGAGAAATCTGAAAAATACTCCATTTCCTACTTATTTAAATAAAGAACAATCCGCTGATATTATAAAAATGATTGAAGATACATTTATTGGTTTTCCGGGTATCAAATATGAGTTCCATAATATGAATGAAACAGAAAGCTTAGATAAACAGGTTTTAGTCGAGAAGCATTTGATAAGCCCTGAGCTTGCAAAAAGTAATAAGGGAGCTGCAATTATAAGGGACGATGAATTCGTAAGTATAATGATTAATGAAGAGGATCATATAAGAATTCAAACAATTCTTCCGGGACTTCAAATAAATGAAGCATGGAGAATAGCTGACGAGATTGACGACAGCTTAGAAAGCAGTCTTGATTTTGCTTATGATGAGAAGCTGGGCTATTTAACCTGCTGTCCCACAAATGTGGGCACAGGGTTAAGAGCATCTACGATGGTGCATTTACCTGCTTTGAATTTAACCGGGAATATAGAAAAGATATTGCAAACAGTAACTAAAATTGGATTAACAATAAGAGGGCTGTATGGAGAGGGAACAGAGATTTTGGGGAACTTGTTTCAAATATCCAATCAAGTGACCTTAGGTCCCGCGGAGGAGGAAATAACAGACAATACTAATGGAGTGACAAATCAAATCGTTGAAAAAGAAAGAGAAGCCAGAAATATTTTATTAAATACTGGTAGAATCCACTTGGAAGATAAAGTGTGGAGATCATGGGGTATTTTAAAGAATGCTAAAATTATTTCCAATCAAGAAAGCATGAATCTATTATCTGATTTAAGACTGGGTATAGATTTAGATATTATAAGAGGACTATCAGTATCAACACTAAATGAAATTATGATCAAAACCCAACCTGCTAATATTAATAAATATGCACAAAAAGGGTTATCCCACGAAGACAGGGATATTTTCAGGGCTCAGATTATTAAGAGCAAACTATAAATTATAAAGAACAGGAGGAAGCTTATGGGTATTTTTGATAGATTTACAGAAAAAGCGCAGAAGGTTTTGATGCTGGCACAAGAAGAAGCATTGAAACTTAAACATAATTATATCGGTACTGAACATTTATTGTTGGGCCTTATAAAAGAAGGAGAAGGAGTAGCTGCTCAAATTCTTGTGAAAAAGGGTGCTGATATAGAAGATATAAGGCAAAAAGTTATTAATGCAGTTGGAGTCGGGAATGAACCTGTAAAGCAAGTAATTGGATATACGGCAAGAACGAAAAACGTGATAGAAACCAGTGTCGGGGAAGCGAGAGCCTTAGGTCACAATTATGTGGGGACTGAGCATTTGCTATTGGCTTTATTAAAAGAGCGGGATGGCATCGCTGCCCAGATTTTAAAAGTAATAGGTATCAGTTTTGAAAATACGCAAAATGATATTGTAAATAAAATAGGCGGTGACGAAAGCAAAAGCCCCGGACAAAGCAAACATAGTGAAGGCAGCAATAAAACACCGAATCTGGATAAGTATGGCCGGGACTTGACAAAATTGGCTATGGAAGGGAAGCTGGATCCTATTATTGGTCGAGATAAAGAAACTCAAAGGGTTATACAAATTCTAAGCAGAAGGACAAAGAATAACCCTGTGCTTATAGGGGATCCCGGAGTCGGTAAAACTGCTATAGCAGAAGGACTCGCTCAGAAAATCGGTGAAGGAAATGTTCCCGAAATATTAAAGAACAAAAGAGTTGTTACCTTGGATTTATCATCAATGGTAGCGGGTTCAAAATATAGGGGAGAATTTGAAGAAAGACTTAAAAATGTTATGAATGAGATTAGGGAAAACAAGAATATAATATTATTCATTGATGAGATGCATACAATTATAGGTGCCGGAGCAGCAGAAGGAGCGATAGATGCATCGAATATTTTAAAACCCGCATTAGCCAGAGGTGAAATACAGACTATAGGTGCCACAACTATAGATGAATATAGGAAATATGTTGAGAAGGATGCGGCTTTAGAAAGACGGTTCCAACCTGTGATGGTGGAAGAACCTTCTAAAGAGGAAACCTTTCTGATATTGCAAGGTTTAAGAGACAAATATGAAGCACATCATAAAGTTAAAATTACCGATGAATCTTTAAAAGCCGCCGTTGAATTGTCTGATAGATATATAGCCGACAGATTCTTGCCTGATAAGGCAATTGATTTAATAGATGAAGCAGCTTCCAGGGTAAGAATTATGACGTTTACTGCCCCTCCCAATGTAAAAAAACTGGAAGAAAAAATATTATCTTTGGGTAAAGAAAAGGAAGAAGCAATTAACTGTCAGAATTTTGAAAAGGCTGCCGATATAAGAGACAAGGAGCAGGAATTAAAAAAAGAATTGGAAAATGTTAAAAGAGAATGGAATGAAAAGTCAAATCAACAAGAACCTGTGGTTAATGAAGAAGAAATTGCATTTATTACATCAGACTGGACGGGGATTCCTGTTACACGGCTGGCAGAAGAGGAATCCGAAAAACTTAAAAATCTTGAGGAAATTTTGCATTATAGGGTAATAGGACAGGAAGAAGCAGTTAGTGTGCTGTCTAAAGCAATAAAAAGAGCCCGGGTCGGTTTAAAAGATCCAAAAAGGCCTGTCGGTTCATTTATTTTTCTTGGTCCAACGGGAGTTGGGAAAACCGAGTTATCAAGAGCATTGGCGGAAGTTCTATTTGGCGATGAAGAATCTATGGTCAGAGTTGATATGTCGGAATACATGGAGAAGCATACGGTTTCAAAACTGATCGGTTCGCCTCCCGGATATGTTGGTTATGATGAGGGCGGCCAGCTGACAGAACAAGTTAGGCGAAAACCTTATTCCGTGTTACTCTTCGATGAGATAGAAAAAGCACATCCGGATGTGTTTAATATATTGCTTCAAATATTGGAAGACGGAAGGCTTACAGACGGAAAAGGAAGAACTGTAGATTTTAAAAACACCGTAATAATAATGACATCCAATGTTGGAGCTAATACAATTAAAGGACAAAAAGTCATGGGCTTTACTACGGCAAAAGATGAAAAGGAAAAAGCTTATGAGCGGATGAAAGACAATCTTTTGGATGAATTAAAGAAATCCTTCAGGCCGGAGTTTATCAATAGAATAGATGACGTTATAGTATTCCATGAGTTGGGAAAAGAACATTTAAAAGAGATTGTTGACTTGATGCTAAAAGAATTATCAAAAAGAATAGAAGAGTTAAACATTAAAATAAAAGTTACCAACGAGACGAAAGAACTGCTTATAGAAAAAGGATTTGATCCTCTATATGGAGCTAGACCCTTAAAAAGAGCAATCCAAAAAATGATAGAAGATAAACTATCTGAAGAATTATTAGCCGGCAATGTAAAAGCCGGTGATGAAGTATTTGTCGATTCCGACGGAGAGGAATTAGTGTTTAAAAAAGCGGCTATAGAACACTAAGCACAAAGCAAATAAATGCTAAGCGGTTGCCCGCAATTTTCTAGGGATTGTTCAGCAACCGTTCAGCTATTGCCCGGCCGTTGTTTAAAAGGGGGAGTATTTTTGGCAAGATTAAAAACGAAATATGTTTGTATGGAATGCGGTTACGAATCACCTAAGTGGATGGGAAAATGTCCCGAATGCAATCAATGGCAAAGTATGGTGGAGGAAGTTGTGGAAAAAACGATAAGCCCTAATACCTCGCTGTCTTCCATATCGAAGCCTCAAAAAATTCAGGATATTTCTTTAGATGAGAATTACAGGATAAAAACGGATATAGGCGAATTAGACAGAGTTCTGGGCGGCGGTGTTGTAATTGGTTCCATGATATTGGTAGGCGGGGATCCGGGGATAGGTAAATCCACATTGCTTTTGCAATTGTCCGATAACATAGGTAGGAAAAATCTAAAGGTGCTATATATATCGGGAGAAGAATCTGTTAAACAAATTAAAGTAAGGGCGGAAAGGATGAATATTTCATCGGATAATATTTACCTTCTTTCTGAAAATAATATGGAATACATAGAAAAAATAATTTATGAAATAAAACCTGACATTCTTATTATTGATTCAATTCAAACTGTTTATAACCCGGGGATATTATCAGCTCCCGGAAGTGTTAGCCAAGTCAGGGATTCTACGGGAATGTTAATGAGAATTGCAAAAGAGGAGCATATAGCAGTCTTTATTGCCGGGCATGTTACAAAAGCGGGTGCCATAGCAGGTCCAAGGGTACTGGAGCATATGGTTGACACTGTGCTTTATTTTGAAGGGGACTCACACATGTCATACAGAATCCTTAGAGGAGTAAAAAACAGGTTCGGTTCAACAAATGAAATAGGAATATTTGAAATGAGTGATAAAGGCCTAGTTGAAGTGCTAAATCCTTCAAAGATGTTTTTGGCCGGAAGAATGCAAGGTGCATCCGGTTCCTCCGTTATAGCATCCATAGAGGGGACAAGACCGATGCTGGTTGAAGTACAAGCCTTGTTGAGTTATACAAGTTTCGGTGTTCCAAGAAGAATGGCCACCGGTGTAGATTATAATAGAGTAGTATTATTAATGGCTGTATTGGAAAAAAGGATAGGATTTCAACTTCAAAACTATGATTCTTATGTAAATGTAGTAGGAGGGATAAAACTAAACGAACCTGCTTCGGATTTAGGAGTGATAGCAGCTATAGCTTCAAATTACAAAGATAAGATAATTGATGAGGGCATGGTTATAATTGGAGAAGTAGGCTTGGCCGGTGAGATTAGAGCAGTTAACTTTATAGAAAAAAGAATAAATGAAGCATATAAACTTGGCTTTAAAAAATGCATTATACCTTATAATAATTATAAGAATTTAAAAAACAACTTTCCTTTAGATATTAATGGAGTAAAAAGTGTAGAAAACATGCTTTCTATAATTTTCTAAGCAATTTGAAAACTTATCCTAAGATGCCTCGAATCTAAAGACTAAGATGTATTCATGTTATAGTTTTAATGAAAAACGACTGATATAAGCAAAGTTAGAACAGATTATAAATGCCTAGAGTATTTAGCTTTTCTACTTCTTTTAACAAAACTTCATGAAGGCTGATATCTAGAACATTGCATAAAGAGGTAATGTAAAACAAGGTATTGCCGATTTCTTTTTCAATAACGTCTTTACAGTTTTCGCAGAGTTTTCCTTCAATATGTGTGTCCATGCAGTCTTTTAAGTCTTCAATTGTGCCATCAATTGGTATGCATTGTTTTTTTGCATTAACCTGTATGCAACCGCAAGAAGTCACAGACTTAGCCACAGCCCTGTTTATTCTTGTCTGTGCTTCCGCAACTTTACTTAAAATGTCGAGAATACTTTTATGCCTAATTAATAATTCCGACACATTGGTTTGAAAATCGTCACATTTTATATCTTTCACTAAGTATCACTCCTAAGCTCTAGTATACATAAAATGTACTATAGTTTAATTATAGGTTTTCAACTTTTAGTTGTCAATCATAAAAAGCAAATGACAAGCCTTATTATTACTGTCATTATTCAGCTTTAAACGACAAAGCTACGATAATTTTAGCAGTTGTGTTATTTGTGTTAAAAAGCATTGTTATCGTCTTTGCCGGGTGATAAAGGAAAAACAGTAGATTGGTATGCTATATAATTTTGTTTAGTTTTAGGGGGTAAATTATGTTTCATGTAGGAGAAAAGGTTGTATATCCGGCACATGGGGCAGGTATAGTAGAGTCTATAGAGGATAAGGATGTATTCGGTTCCATACAGAAATGTTATATTATAAGAATGGTAATAGGGAATATGAAGGTAATTATACCTGTAAATAAAATAGAATCATTAAATATAAGAGTTATTGGAAATTGTGAAGACTATCAAAAAGTTTTAGATATATTATCAGGACCTTGTGTTAAAATGGAAGAGAGATGGAATATTAGATACAGGCAAAACGAATTAAAAATAAGGGAAGGCTGCATTTTTGATTTAGCGATAATAGCTAATTATTTGGCAAACATGGATAGAATAAAAAAACTTTCTACATGGGAAAAGAAAATGTATTGCAATGTCATACAATTATTAATAAGTGAATTGTCGTTAATAAAAAATTTAAGCCTGGTTGAAATAGAAAAAATCATAGACGAAGTATTAAATGTCTGTTAATATTAGAAACCGGGGTTATTAAATGTTTATTATTCTGTTATAATAATCATGGATTTCCTAAGGTTTAAAAAAGTATGCATTGGATATACTTGTAGAAGGAGGTGAAAATTGTGTTAAGAAAAATATTACGTTGTTTTTTAGCACTTTTGGGAGTTGTACTTGGTTCGGAAGCTGCTTATTTAATTATTAAGTACTTAAAAATCAGTTCAATTTTCGGTTATCAAATGACTGACTTCAGACAGATTTTAGTAGTTGCTTTATTTGGTATTATAGGTGGAATTATATTTTATTTTATATCCCCATGGATTATTACTAGGGGCTCTTATGCAACCGACCAAGTGGAAAAAATGTTGCAAAGGGTACCGACTAATGAAATCATTATTGGTGCTATAGGATTAATTATGGGCTTAGTTATAGCCAGCTTGATTAGCGGGCCTTTAAAACTTATTCCCTATTCTTGGTTGGGCGGCTTAATTTCCGTAATACTATATGTTTTAATGGGTTATTTAGGCATAAGCATAGCGACTAAAAAAAGAGAAGATTTATTTAACATTTTTTCGTTTTTAAAAAAGATTGGAATGAAAGATAAGGATAAGGTTACCAAAGGTGAACATCGAATCCAACCTAAAGTGCTAGATACCAGTGTAATAATAGATGGTAGGATAGCAGATATTGTGAAAACCGGTTTTGTTGAAGGTCCTCTTATTATACCTACTTTTATTTTGGAAGAATTGAGACATATAGCCGATTCTTCAGATGGTTTAAAAAGGAATAGAGGAAGAAGAGGCCTTGATATACTAAATAAAATCCAAAATGATATGGATATTTCAGTTGAGATTATTGAAAAAGACTTTGATGATGTCAGTGAAGTAGATACAAAGCTGTTAAAGGTTGCTCAAATGCTTGATGGTAAAGTGGTTACGAATGATTATAATTTAAATAAGGTTGCTGAATTTCAAAGGGTACCTGTGCTAAACATCAATGAACTTGCAAATGCCGTTAAGCCTGTTGTTTTACCCGGCGAAGAAATGACTGTTACTGTTATAAAGGATGGTAAGGAATCAGGTCAAGGCATTGCATATTTAGACGATGGTACTATGATAGTAGTGGATAGCGGAAGAAAATATATTGGCGAAACAATCACTGTAGTAGTGACTTCTGTGTTGCAAACTGCGGCGGGCAGGATGATCTTTGCAAAATTGAAATCAGCGGCGGATAAGGTTTCATAAGGTATTGGAGGGAAACATGAATACGGGGATTATACTGGCAGCGGGTAAGGGTTCCAGAATGAAAGCCGGTATCAATAAACAATATCTTAATCTCAAGGGTAGGCCTATACTGTCTTATTCACTTGAGGTTTTTTTTGCTTGTGTTGATATTGAAGAGGTTATATTGGTTATAAATCAGTCAGATAGTGAAATCTTTCATGAGAAAGTCTTAAAAAACTTTTATATCAATAAACCATTTAAATTAATATTTGGCGGAGAGGAAAGACAGGAGTCTGTTTTAAAAGGGTTAGAAGAAGTAGATAAAAATGCGGATGTAATAATAATTCATGATGGTGCAAGACCTTTTATTGAAGCTAAAATGATAAAAGCTGGCATTGAAGCAGCTAATAGATATGGTGCTGCTTCTTTAGGTGTTCCGGTTAAAGAGACAATTAAGATTATTGATGATGAAAAATTTGTAGTTGATACCCCGAATAGAGAAAGGCTATGGATTACACAGACCCCTCAAGCTTTTAAGTACGATTTAATAGTACAGGCACATGAGAAGGCTTCAGATGAAGGGAAAAAGGCTACGGATGATGCAATGCTGGTTGAATATTTGAATCATAGTGTTAAAATGGTTATGGGGGATTACATGAATATTAAAATAACTACTGCTGAAGATTTGGTAATGGCAGAAACTATTTTAACTAATTATATGAGAAAAAAGCTATAGCAGGTGGATTGTATGGTTAGAATTGGTAACGGTTTTGATGTTCATCCATTAGTAAAAGGAAGAAAACTCATAATCGGAGGAGTAGATGTGCCTCATTCCAAAGGGCTTCACGGTCATTCGGATGCGGATGTGCTGGTTCATGCGATAATAGATTCTTTACTGGGAGCATGTGGACATAAAGATATAGGAATCCTGTTTCCTGATGACGATTTGGAGTATAAAAACATATCAAGCCTTTTGTTACTTAAAAAAGCAAAGGATATTATTTGTAAAAAGGGTTATAGCATAGGAAATATTGACAGCATAATTATAGCTCAAGAACCGAAGTTGTCGCCTTATATAGATACTATGAAAAGGAATATAGCATTAAGCCTCGAAATAAATGAAGACCAAATAAGCATCAAAGCAACTACCACTGAAGGATTAGGTTATATAGGAAAGGGTGAAGGAATCTCATCTCTTGCTGTTACTTGTCTTTATAAAGGTTGATAGTCTTTAAATTATAAAGAGGGATTGTTTATGAAACGAAAAAAACTATTTTCGGGAAATATAGCTACACTGATTGGAATAGTGATTATCATATTTATGGTGTTTATATCTCGAACTTCATTGCCTATAAGCAGCGATGTGGCATCCGGCAGGATAGTTTTTTTAGAAACTGTTTATAATTATGATGAAACAATAAAAGCATCTCCTTTTTCATTCACTAGGGCAAAATCAGGGAGTGAAGAGGGATATAGGATTTTGATTCAAAGGAAAGATAAATGGGTTGATACTCCTGAGAGCATTTATATATATCTTGGCAAGAAAACCTATTTAAAATATAAAAGGAAGACCGGTTAAAATAAAAACTATTGACACTTTAATTAATATAGACTCATAATATAATTATTGTTTGAATGTAATTGCATTCCAAGTGCAGCTTATTATATCTGCTACGATTACTGAGTTACAAGGCTAATGATCTGTAAGCTCATTACAGGCGAAATCAAAACCTCCCCGATAATTCAGGAGTTTTGTTTATAATTATCCCTTTGGTCACAAATGATTTCGCTTACCTTTCATTTCGCTAACAGATCCTAGGCCTCTCCACAACGTAATCTTAATCAAATATTAATAGCCTACAGTAATGAAATATACAATTATACAATGTATGAACTTTAATATAATATTTACAAATAAGTATATAGATGCAGTGAGTGGGAAAAGTAGTTTTGTTTACACCTGCAGAGAGGAATCTTTATAAGCTGCGAGGGATTCCGGGAAGTGACAATACGAAAATGCACCCGTTAGCACCAACTATGAGAAATTGTAATAGTTGGCGGTAATACCGTTATTTTAATGAGTAAAATAAGAGTGGAACCGCGGGATTTGCCGCCTCTTTATCGGGGCGGCTTAAATATTTAATATGGAGGTTTTTTAATGAAAGTATTTAACACTATTACTAGGAAAAAAGAGGAATTGATACCTCTTGTGCCGGGAGAGATCAAAATGTATTCATGCGGGCCTACAGTTTATAATTATTTTCATATCGGTAATGCCAGGCCTTTTATAATATTTGATATTTTAAGAAGATATTTGGAATACAAAGGTTACAAAGTTACCTTTGTTCAAAATTTTACCGACGTTGATGATAAGATAATTAAAAAAGCCAAAGAAGAAAAGATAAGCGAGAAAGAAGTTGCGGAGAAATTTATAAAAGAATACTTTAAAGATGCGGAAGCTTTGGGGATAAGAAAAGCAGACTATCACCCAAGAGTAACAGAAAACATTCCTGAAATAATAGACCTTATAAAAAAAATAGAGGAAAATGGATTGACTTATACGATTAATGGAAATGTATATTACGATACGACAAAGTTTTCTGACTATGGGAAGTTATCAAAACAAAACTTAGAGGAATTGGAAGCCGGCGCGAGAGTGGATATCGGTGATGAAAAGAGGAACCCCATGGATTTTGTATTATGGAAAAGCCAAAAACCCGGTGAGCCTGCTTGGAATAGCCCTTGGGGTTTAGGCAGACCCGGATGGCATATTGAGTGTTCTGCAATGTCTATGAAATACCTAGGAGAAACTATGGATATACATTCGGGAGGGCAGGATTTAATTTTTCCCCATCATGAAAACGAAATAGCTCAAAGTGAAGGTGCAACAGGAAAACCCTTTGCGAGGTATTGGATGCACAATGGTTTTATCAATGTAGATAATGAAAAAATGTCAAAATCTTTGGGAAATTTTTTTACAGTGAGAGAAGTGAGTGAGGTATATGACCTTGAAATAGTAAGGCTTTTTATGATTTCTTCACACTATAGAAGCCCGATAAATTTCAGTAATGAGCTTTTAGATAGTATAAAAAACAGCTTAGAAAGGCTTTATATAGCTAAAAATAATTTAAAATATTTACTGAGCAAGGCGGAAGAAAGAGAAGAATCAGGAAGCGAGTCAAATGTTAAGGAAAGCTTACTGAAGCATAAAGACAGATTTATTGAAGCGATGGACGATGATTTAAATACAGCAGATGCGATTTCAGCTATTTTTGATTTAGTAAGGGATATTAATGCCAATATAAACGATAATTTTTCAAAATCAACCATTCGATATGCTCTTGATTTATATATGGAGCTTGCAGGTGTATTAGGTTTATTAGGTAAAGAAGAGAAAAGTCTGGACGGAGAAATAGAGACACTTATAGAAAAAAGACAGAAAGCACGAAAAGAAAAGAATTGGGTGTTGGCTGATGAAATTAGAGATGATTTAAATAGCAGAGGAATAATATTGGAAGACACATCCTCGGGAGTAAAGTGGAGAAGGTCCTAAAGTATAGGTGATGCATATGAAAAAAGATTTAATTACAAGAAATTGCACTAAAACAGTGGAAAATCTAAGCAAAATGATAAAAAATAATATTAAAGATATAGAAATAAAAATGTTTAACCCGCCACTTCTTGCTTACATTGGCGATGCAGTTTTCGAACTTTTTATAAGAACCTTGGTGGTTGCAGAAGGAAGCAGCCAAGCAGGAGAAGCACATAAAAAAGCGGTTTCATTTGTAAAGGCAAAATCGCAAGCTAAAATAATAGAGGGAATCCACGAGTATTTAACCGAAGAAGAAAAACGTATTGTGAAGAGAGGTAGAAATGCAAAAACCGGTTCTATGCCAAGACATGCAGAAGTCATGGAATATAAGTATGCGACGGGTTTTGAATGTTTATTAGGTTATTTATATTTGAATGGCCAAATAATCAGGCTTTTTGAAATTTTAAGCTATGCCGTAAAAACAATGAAGGAAGAATAAATATGGACAAAACTTGATATAAAACATAGAATATTAATATGCAATCTGCAAAAGAATAGGGGGTAAGATATATATTATGAAGGTAGAATTGATACGATATACTCCGGAACCGGAAAAGATAGTTGCAGCGGCAGCCAAACTTTGTTATTCAAAAACGGGAATTGACGGTATCCTTGACGATTTGGATGAGAAAAAAACAGAAAAATTTTTAAACATACTTATGGATTTGGGTCATGAAAGCCCCATAGAACACGTTTATTTTACTTTTGGGGTAGAAGGTGTCAGCAGAGTTCTTACACATCAATTAGTAAGGCATAGGATTGGATGTTCATATTCCCAGCAATCTCAAAGATACGTTAAGTTGGAGCAATTTGAATATATAATCCCTCCCCAGATTAAAGAAAATAAAGCGGCAAAAGATATTTTTATTAAAGCAATGGAAGAAGACCAGCAACATTATGATGATATTGTTGAAATACTATATGCTAATAATTTAAAGAGACTTTTGAGTGAAGGAAAAAGCGAAAAATCAGCTAAGCAAACGGCGGAAAAAGTATCTATAGAAGATGCAAGATATGTATTTCCCAATGCTTGTGAAACAAAGATAGTATTTACAATGTCCGCAAGAGCATTACATAATTTTTTTCGTTTAAGAGTCTGCCAAAGGGCCCAATGGGAAATTCGGGAATTGGCAACAGAAATGTTAAAGCAGGTAAAAGCTGTGGCTCCCATACTGTTTAAACATGCAGGACCCGGCTGTATTATTGGAGAATGCCCCGAGGGAACCATGAGCTGCGGAAAAATGAACCAAGTTAGAGAAAGATTTAAAAATTTATAGGGATACTATAAATTAAAAATAATGAGGTAAGCAAATATGCCTAAAAACCCTAAAAATAAAAAGAAAAATGAAATAAAAAATAAAAAAAGCAGACAAGTAAATAAAAAGTACGATAAAAGCAATTATAAACATAAAAGCAGTGGTATAAAGAGAGAGCCTAGTTTTTCCTTGCCGGATAAAGACGAATCATTTGAAGATAACCTATATAAAGAAAATTTGATAGAAGGCAGGAATCCTGTACTGGAAGCATTGAAATCAGACAGGTTAATTGATGTATTATTTATTCAAAGAGGACAGATTGAAGGATCAATAAGACAGATAATTGCTATGGCTAAAGATAAAAATATTTTGATAAAAGAAGTAGATAAAGCTAAATTAGACAGGATATCAGTAACTAAAAGCCATCAAGGTGTAATTGCATCCGCAGCTACATACAGATACTACGATATAGATGAGATATTGCAGATAGCCGAGGATAAAGGGGAAGATCCCTTTATAGTTCTACTTGATGAAATAACTGATCCGCAAAATTTGGGTTCAATTATAAGAAGCTGTAACGGTGCAGGGGTGCACGGCGTAATCATACCTAAAAGACGATCTGCGAGTTTAACTCCTATCATAGGCAAAACCTCAGCGGGTGCGGTTGAATATGTGCCGGTTTCAAAAGTTAATAATATAAATCAGTCAATAAAATATTTAAAAGAAAAAGGTTTATGGATAGCCGGTGCGCATATGGAAGGCGACGTTTATTATAATACAGACTTAACAGGGCCGATAGCTTTAGTAATTGGTAGTGAAGGTAAAGGCCTTAGTCGTCTTGTAAAGGAAAACTGTGACTTTATAGTAAGCATACCTATGGTCGGTGAAATAACATCTCTTAACGCGGCAGTTTCCGGAGCTGTTATACTATTTGAAATTACAAAACAGAGATTACAAAAAGAAGAAGTAAAAGGAATCCATTAAGACTGTAGGGTGAAATAAATTGAATGAGTATTTGGTAATTGATGGCTATAATATTATAAATAATTGGAAGGCGTTAAAAGAAGAAAGCATTTATAGTCTTGAAAATGCGAGAATGAAGCTATTGGATATTATGGCTAATTACCAATCATATAAGGGGACAAGGGTGATAATTGTCTTTGATGCTCATTATGTGAAGAACAATATGGAAATGCATGAAATATATAATGGAATTCATGTAATATATACAAAAGAGTTTGAAAGTGCCGATAACTATATCGAAAGGTTTGTCGCAAAAAATGTAAGCAGTAAAAATATAATAAGAGTCGCCACTTCAGATTATTTAGAACAAACAGTGGTTTTAGGGCTTGGCGGTGCGAGGATATCTGCAAAAGAACTGGAAGAAGAAATTAAAAATGCAAAGAAAAATATGGACAAGGATTACATTAGTAAAGAAAAGCACAATAAAAATCTACTGGAAGATCGGCTCAACTCTAAAGTTTTTAGCAGTCTTGAAAAATTAAGAAGAAAGAAATACTAGCATAGGTCTTATCAATAACTTGTCTTGTAATTAGTTTTTATTATATGTATAATATAAATGATTTGAGCAAAATATTGGAGGAGATAAAGTGAAAGCAAATGCCAAGATAGATGATTTGCAGTGTTATGATAATATGCTTGACGAAGAGTTAGTGATAACTGCAAAAGACGGGGATAAAGAAGCTTTGGAATACTTGATAAATAAATACAAAAATTTTGTCAGAGCAAAAGCCAGATCATATTTTCTTATAGGTGCCGACAAAGAGGATATAGTCCAAGAAGGAATGATAGGGTTATATAAATCAATAAGAGATTTTAAAAATGATAAACTATCTTCTTTTAGAGCATTTGCAGAACTTTGCATAACCAGACAAATAATCACGGCAATAAAAACTGCAACCAGACAAAAACATATTCCCTTAAATTCATATATCTCTCTAAATAAACCTATATACGATGAAGAGTCCGACAGGACCCTCTTAGACATCTTAACATCTGTTAAGATTACGGATCCCGAAGAACTCATAATAAATAAGGAGGAGCTTTGTTCCATTGAATTAAAAATAGGGGAAATATTAAGTGATTTGGAACTAGAAGTTTTGATGTCATATTTGCAAGGTAAATCCTATCAAGAGATTGCTGTTGATTTGGACAGGCATGTCAAATCTATTGACAATGCTTTGCAAAGAGTTAAAAGAAAACTTGAAAAATTTTTAGAAGTAAAGGAAATATAAGCAGCTTTTACATTTCTTTGCTGTATATTATTAATATTTGATTGGAATTACGTTGTGGACGAAAAAACTCAGTAATCACAGCAAATATAATAAGTTATATTAGAAACACGGTTATAGATGAATTGTAATCAATCTACTTTAAAGAATACAGTTGCAGTAAGAGGTAATGAAATTTAGCCCTTTTGGGCAATTAAACTTGCAATTTACGTTTTGGGCGATGACTTCCTATTTTTATTGACAAATTAAAAACAGCATATTATAATAACATATTAGTTATGACTGATAAAATAAACGGGGAAATACCCAAGTGGCCAAAGGGGGCAGACTGTAAATCTGTTGTCTCAGACTTCGGTGGTTCAAATCCACCTTTCCCCACCACTAAATGCGGGCATAGTTCAGTGGCAGAATTCCAGCTTCCCAAGCTGGCCGTGCGGGTTCGATTCCCGTTGCCCGCTCCAAGATAGCATGCCCATGTAGCTCAGTAGGTAGAGCACCGCCTTGGTAAGGCGGAGGTTCACCGGTTCAAACCCGGTCGTGGGCTCCATGTTATACGATACACCCGGTAGCGTTTACATAATGTTATAATTTTTATTTTATATTGATATAAAGATATAGGAGGAGGTTATAAAATGGCAAAAGCAAAATATGAAAGAACAAAACCCCACGTAAACATAGGAACAATAGGTCACGTTGACCACGGTAAGACAACACTTACTGCAGCAATTACATTAGTGTTATCAAAATTTGGAGGAGCAACGGTAACAAAATATGACGAAATAGATAAGGCACCGGAAGAAAAAGAAAGAGGAATAACTATAAATACATCTCACGTAGAATATGAAACAGAAAACAGACATTATGCTCACGTTGACTGTCCCGGACACGCGGACTATGTAAAGAACATGATAACGGGAGCAGCCCAGATGGACGGAGCCATATTGGTGGTATCCGCAGCGGACGGACCGATGCCTCAGACAAG
>Ga0265293_10004525_pt1 | contig 24413 bp, 23 predicted proteins | sample Munlanlewell138R_FD_192505 | JGI IMG/M metagenome (GOLD analysis project Ga0265293, IMG submission 192505) | Leachate microbial communities from a municipal landfill in Southern Ontario, Canada - Leachate well 138R | ecosystem: Engineered > Solid waste > Landfill > Unclassified | place: Canada...
AATGGATATTCTTTCCATTCTTCAGTTACACTTAAGATTACATCTATATCAAGTGGATCAACACCTGTATTTTTAAGTGCATCTAGTGCTGCTAACGCTCCCATTTCTTGTGTGCCATCTTGTGGCATATTTGATGGGATTGTTTTTTGTCTAATTCCTAATTTTTCAATCACTGCTTCTTCAGACCAAACACCTTTTGTTTTTTCTGAAATTTCTTTAGCAGTTAAGATACCTTTAGGAAGATATATACCTGTTCCTACAATACCTACATGTGCTTTATTCATATGCAAGGAACCTTACCTTTCTATGATTTATAATCTCATACCACCATTAACGCTTAATGTTTGTCCTGTGACATAAGATGCCTCTTCAGATGCCAAGAATAATGCTGCATTCGCGATTTCTTGAGGTTCACCTAAACGTTTTAACATTGTTAATGCTGCAAATTGATCAAGTAGATCTTGTGGTACTGTTTTTAATATATCTGTCATGATATATCCAGGAGCAATCGCATTAACTCTTACATTTTGACCTTTTCTAGCAAATTCTTTTGCCCAAGTCATTGTTAAACCTAAAACGCCTGCTTTAGTTGCTGCATAATTTGCTTGTCCGATATTTCCATAAAGACCAACAACTGATGAAATATTAATGATTGAACCATAATTGTTTGCTGTCATGTGTGGTCCTATTAAACGAGTTAAGTTAAATACACCTTTTAAGTTAACATTGATAACTGCATCCCACATATCATCTGTCATTTTGTGAGTCATTGCATCTTTAGTGATACCAGCGTTATTAACTAAAATATCAATTTTTCCAAATTTTTCAACGATTTCATCGAAGAATTTTTGAATACCAGCTACATCAGTTACATTTAAATGATAACCATATACATTTTTAGCTTCATAAGTAAGTTCACCCATGTCAGCTGCGATAACAATCGCACCTTCTTTAGCAAACGTTTCTGAGATTGCTTGTCCTAAACCTTTTGCGCCACCTGTTACAACAGCGACTTTTCCATCTAATCTTCCCATATGTTTTCTCCTTTATTTAACTTTCTTAAAGATTGTTGCAGTTCCCATACCGCCACCGATACATAAACTTGCAAGTCCTAAATTTTTGTCTTCTTGTTTAAGCATTTCATGTAGTAAAGTAACAATGATTCTATTTCCGCTTGCTCCAACTGGATGTCCAAGTGCGATTGCACCACCATTGACATTTGTTTTTGCAAGAATATCTTCTTTAGTTACACCAAATGCATCAGTTAATTCTTTAATAACACCTAATGATTGTGCAGCAAATGCTTCATTTAATTCAAGTAGATCTAAATCATTAAATGATAGATTTGCAGTTTTTAAAGCTTGTTTAATAGCAGGTGTTGGTCCTAGACCCATCACTGATGGATCAACGCCACCTTGACCAATCCCAACGATTTCAAATAAAGGTGTTAAATTATATTTTTTAACAGCTTCTTCACTAGCTAACATCATAAAACTTGCACCATCGTTAATACCCGATGATGAACCAGCAGTCACTGAACCATCTTTTTTAAATGCAGGTCTTAGATTTGATAATTTTTCATAAGATGTATTTCTATTGATGAATTCGTCTTTATCAAAGATGATATCGCCTTTTCTTGTTTTAATAACAATCGGTACGATTTCATTTTTAAATTTACCTTGATCATCAGCTTTAGCAGCTTTTTCTTGTGAAGCCCATGCGAAACGATCTTGTTCTTCTCTAGTTAGACCAAATTTATCTACAATGTTTTCAGCTGTGATACCCATATGATATCCTTCAAAAGCATCTGTTAATGCATCATAGATCATATGATCTCTTAATTGTTGATCACCCATTTTAACACCAGTTCTAACTTTACTTGGAACTAAATAAGGTGTACCACTCATAGATTCTGCACCACCAGCAACAACGATTTCATGGAAACCTAACATAATATTAGCATAACCATTCATCACTGTTTTCATCCCACTACCACAAACCATATTAACACCGTATGCAGGTACTGTTGATGGAACTCCAGATTTGATCGAAATTTGTCTAGCCAATCCTTGGCCAAGACCAGCAGGTAGAATATTACCCACTAAGACTTCATCAATCGTCGATGGGTCTACTTTTGTTTCTTCGATGAGTGCACGTAACACTTGTGATCCAAAATCAGCTGGATGAACATCAGAAAGTGATCCCATAAAAGCACCAATTGGACTACGTTTTGCGCCTACTACATAAACTTTTCTCATTTAAATTCTCCTCTTCTTAAAAGCGTTTACAATGATTATAAATTAAAGTATAACGTACCAAGAAAAAGCACAAAAAATGCTTTTGTTAGGTCATTATATCGCTTTATTTTCAATTTTTTAAATATGAATATATATTCATAATACGATTTAATAATATCATATGTATATTTGATTGTCAATCATTGTGATAGTAAATTAGAAAAATAATTAAAAACGGTTACACATTTATATCATTAAACTTAAGAAATCATAGTATTAAATTATATTTAATAAGACATATTAAAACAAATTTAGTGACTTCGCTTATTCATTTATCAATTTTTTTCATTGTTTTTTTTGTATTTTTAAGTTACACTTATTGTAGGTGATAACATGAATCAACAAAATTACAGACTTCCTAAACGTAGAGATGGTCAAAAAACTTTCGATAAAATTATAGATACAGCAAAAAAACTTTTCTCTAAAAAAGGATATCTCGCAACTTCAATTAATGAGATCATTGATAAATCAGGAGTTGCTACAGGTACTTTTTATATTTACTTTGATGATAAGTTTGCGTTATATTCATATATCCTATCAAAATATCGCAAACTCATTAGAAAAACACTAAGTGAAGCGATTAGAGATGCTAAAACTAGATATGAAAAAGAAAGATTAGGTCTAAGAGCATTCCTTAAATTCGCATGGGAAGATCCCCTTGCTTATCGCATCATTTGGGAGTCTATGTTTGTCGATAAATCGTTATTTAAAGAGTATTATGAAACATTTAGTCATGATTATGTAAGACAACTTAATCATGCTGTAGATGAGCGTGAAGTTAGAGATGATGTTGATTTAGAGACACTTTCATATATATTAATGGGTGTATCAAACTTCGTTGGATTGCAAGTGTTATTTAGAGAGACGTTAACAGATAAAGATTTAGATGACATATGTGATGAAGTGATGAAAATATTAGATCATGGCATGTTTAAATAAAAAGACGAAATATTCGTCTTTTTTTAATTTTAAATGCTATAATTTAAGTATAAATCTATAGAGAGGGGTTATACTCAAAGATATACATTGAGTATACAAATATTTAAATGAAATTTATCAAAACAGATCAAGCTCCAAAAGCTGTTGGTCCATATAGTCAAGGTGTTTTAGTAAAAGATACACTTTATATTTCAGGACAAATTCCATTTGTTCCAGAGACGATGACATTAATATCAGATGACATTAAAGATCAAACGCTTCAATCACTTAAGAATATATTAAACATTGTAAAAGCAGCTGGCTTAAATAAAGAAGATATTGTTAGATGTGGCGTATTTATGACAAATCTTGAAGATTTTGGTCATATGAATGAAGTTTATGAAGCATTTTTTGATGGTCATAAACCAGCTAGAGCAGCTGTAGAGGTAAGAAGACTTCCAAAAGATGTTTTAGTTGAGATTGATGCGATTGCAGTTAAACCATAAATAAAAAGGTCAAACATCTAATAAGTGTTTGACCTGTTTTTTTAGTATATTGGGGTTACTGTAATTTTTGAACCATCACATGGAATATCTAGTCTACAATTAAGTTTATTATCAATACCTTGACCTAATTCAAATTTAAAGAAATCAATGATTTTCATATCATGTTTAATTAACAAATTTTCAACTGTCAAAGATGGATCTTTAATATATGGTTGAGAAAGTAATGTTTTAGCCTTTAATTCAGCCATAAAACCTTCTTCATCAAATGATCCATGTGTCTTTTCATACATGAATTTTTCATAGTTCATCGTATCTTGATCAATAAATTCAAGTGCTAAATATTCAGCAGACATCGCAGCAACCTGCATCGCAAGTATGTTTGCTAGATCATGATTTACTTTATTTAAAACAACTAAAGTAACAAGTTTACCTTGCATATGTGTATATGAGCCAAATCCTTGATTTGCTTCTTTTTTTACGCGATAAAACCGTCTTAATTTAATGTTTTCACTTACAATACCACTTGTTTGTGTAATGATATCTTCAATTTTAACGCCATCTATATTTTCTTTTAAAGCTGATTTTGCATTTGTGACATCAGTTTTAATTAAATGATGACCTAGTTTATTAACAAGTGTTACAAATGCTTCGTTTTTAGTGACAAAATCAGTTTCAGCATTGACTTCAAATAAAATAGCTTCATCATCTTTTATGTTTATATGACACATCCCTTTAGATGCGACTCTTTGATTCCCATCTTCTTTTTTTATATTTGTCTTTAAATGTGCTAAAGCCTTATCATAATCATTTTCAAATTGTATAAGTGCTTGTTTAATCTCAAGCATACCAGCACCAGTTTCTTCTCTTAATTTTTTTACTAGTTTAATATCCATAATAATCCTCAACTTTCCTTTTTTATTATACTATAAAAAACATATATTTGTTAAATTTCGCACATATTTTAACAAAAAAAGGCTTATCGCCTTTATTCGCCAAAAATAGAAAGTTGTTCAATCATCATCTTTTTGTGTCCTTTAATGATCCTTTGCCATTTAGAGCCTCTGCCTTTGCCAAGCGGTCTAATCTTATTTTCATCTTTTAGACGCTTTAAAGTGCGGTCTATAGTGGCATCACTGACATTTGGATGACGCTTTCTTAAATCTTCTTTTGTAAATATTTCAGTTAGTTTTAATATACTATTTTCAATGTTATCTGATTTATTTAAGTTCTTTTCAAATTCATATTCATGTGACATTTGATCAACTTCTTCATATGCTTTAATTAATAGATCAACCAAAAGGCGATTAAGCATATCTGTTTGAGCAAACCCACTAGACCAATAATAATTTGCAGTAATTAAACCAGAACTCCATGTCTCTTTAATAAGTAAAAAATATTTAAAGAAACTAACATATTTAAACACATTAAAATGTTTTAATAATATGGCATATAAGACAATCATACCTACTTTATCATTATGCATACTAAATATATTCATATTCATAAAATCAACATAAAAGTTTGAAATTAGTTGAGTTAATTCATGTTTATTTGATCTTAAACTTTTTTCAAATAAATTCAATAATTTTTCTAAATCTTCTCTTTTTGACATCTTTTTAGTCTTTAACATACCATCTTCTTGCATATCATAGGTGTTAAAATGAATCGGATCATAATCTTTTGACATCAATTTAGCTAAGTTATAGATTTCATTGACGAGCAGTTCAAAATTTTCGGGTGAAGATTGTAGCTGTGTTAAAGCAACTTTAATATTTGCTAGGCAATGTTCATCTTTTGTTCTCGGAACCATTTTCTTTTTAGCAAACAATTTTATTCTTGCTTCTGTCATATTTAATTCAAGATATTTAGCAATAGAAATTAAATTCATTTCCATCGTATTTTTCTCAAATGCTTGTTCATCACGGTTAAAAAGATCATTATAATAAAATGATTTTCCTTTTGACTCATATAATGATAACAATAACAACATGACTTCATTTGATATTTGTATGCGTTCTATATTTGCTAAAGCTTTCATGAAATATCCTTTCTAGTGGTTAAAGCTACTGCCTCCAATAAATTCTCTTAATAGTGAATTACATGGTACGAGCTCATCATCAATATCTCTAAAGTATTTTAAGAATTTTAATATTCTGTTTGCGGTTATATAGTGTCTATTATCTTTTGGAATCGCTCTAAGTTGAGCAACCGCGTGTTTTTTTAGAACAGATAGTTCATAAGTTAATTCAGAGTTAAACACATAGTTTGCTTCTCTTTGGTTTGGATAAATCCATTTAAATTCACCACGTCTAACACTTGGCCACATATCCATGGTATCTGTTGCTGATGAATTTCTATATTTTTGATCTCTAACGATACGTCTTAGTAATCTAATTTCAGTAATTGAAATTGGATTATGATCATCAATATGAAGTTGTGTCTGTGGTGCAATATAAATATTAAACTTTTGATGTTTAGGTATTGATTTAGTTAGTTTTTCGTTTAATGCATGTATACCTTCGATGATAATCGGAGAATCTTTAGCAATTTTAATCGTTTTTCCTGGTTGTCTTTTACCTAATTGGAAATTAAAATGTGGTAAAGTGACTTCTTCACCTTGAATTAAACGAAGCATATCGCTATTAAATAAATCAACATCAAGTGCATCAACGTGCTCTAAATCTGGAGATCCATCATCATTTTTAGGTGCATGATCTTTACCAAAATAATAATCATCAATACTAATCATGACAGGTCTAATACCTCTAGTCATCAGTTCTATTCTTAAGCGATTAGAAAATGTCGTTTTACCTGATGATGATGGTCCTGCGATACCGATTAAACGGATAGAATCAATGTTATTTTCAATTAAATCACCAAGTTCATTTAATTGATGCGCATGTTTTGTCTCACACATATTAACAAAATCAACACTTGAAGTGTGGTCTTTTGCAAACTCATTCATTTTAGGAATGGTATTTCCTGATATAATTTTCCCCCATTTTCTAGCTTCTTTTAATGCTTTTCCAAATGTTGGTTCATCATGAAAAACAGGAATTTGACCATTCATTTCTGCTCTTGGATACTGAATCAAAAATCCTGGATGATATAAAATAAAATTAAATGTAGATATATAGCCGGTTGAAGGTAGCATATACCCAAACATATAGTTTGTATAACCATGACATTCATATAAATTTACATAGTCTTCTTCTCTATATTTCAAGATATCTACTTTATCATGCATATCAAGTTCACGATACAGTTTCATCGCTTCACCAAGTGATATACGTTTTCTTTCAATCAAATAATCTGCTTTAATAATGCGTTTAACTTCTTTTTCAATGTCATCTAATACTTGTTGATTTAAAATACCATCAAAATCATCAAATACAGCTAAAATCGATCTTGAAATACTGTAATTGAAACGAATTTTTGCATTAGGATATAAGTTTTTGACTGCCATCGCAATAATATATCTTAATGTTGATTCATAAATTCTTATCGCATCTGCATGCGTATAAGTCAAAAATTCTACATCTGCATCATGTGTTGGTATATAACTTAACTCTCTTAATCTTTTATTAACAGTTGCTGCTAAAGCATCTTTTACATTAAGTTTTAATGCTATACTTTTTAAGTCTGTTGAGCTATCAAATTGATGCTCTTTTTCTAAGATTGTAAATTTCATATTTTTCTCCTCTTATTCATCCTCATCATCGAATAGATCGAATCGATTTAGGTGAATCTTTTTATGATCTTTTGTTATAATTTCTTCTTCTTTAACGATATCTTCAACCTCTAAATCCGTCTCAATTTTTTTCTCAATTTTTTTGACAGGTTTAACGATTTCTATATCTAGAGTTGCATCTGCTATTTTAAGCATATAAGCAGATCCAAGTTTTTTCTCATCATAGATGTTTTTTCCAAATTTATTACCACTGTATTTTAATTCTGAGACAACGGTATGGAATGCATCTTTTTCAGTTACGACTAGCACATCGACATCTTCTTTTGTTTGTGCTTTAGTTAAGCGATCTGCATATGCCAAATCATGTGGATTTGATTTCAAATGTTCGACAACTAAAATACCGCGTCTATTTCTACTATAGACAGGTAGTTCTTCAACAACATCTTTTATCACATTACCTCTTACAGATAACATCATAAACTCATCGCGCTCACTAACATATAATGCTCTAACAAGTTCATCTTCATCCCCGATATTCATACCCTTAACTCCACCTGCTTGAAGGCCGTATAACGGTAGATCATCGGTTAAATATCTTAAGACATAACCGCGTTTAGATATTGCGATAATATTTTCTTTTTGTCCATAATGAATTGATGAAAGTTCATCGCCATCATTTAATCTCATACACTTCATTGGTTTATAAAATCTAGTGGCCTCAAAATCAGCAAGTTTTGCTTGCTTCATCATCCCTTGTTTAGTTGCGAGTAAAACCATGTCATTATCTTTAAAGCTTGAGACACATAAAACATCAATAATCGATTCATCTTGTTCAATAGGTGTAATATTATTGATATAAACCCCTAAATCTTTCCATTTTTGGTCATCAATCTTATAAACTGGTAAGAATATATAGTTACCTAAATTTGTAAAAATTAACAATGTATCTAGTGTATTAATTTCACGTTCAAAGATTAATGCATCATCTGCTTTAAGTCCAGCTGTTTGTGTGGCTTGATAGCTTCTTAAAGAGGCACGTTTAACATACCCTTCTTTAGTAATACCAACCATTACTCTTTCATCTGAAACTAAATCTTTTTCATCTATTTTAATACTTTCAATTTCTTCTTCAATTTGTGAACGTCTATCATTACCAAGTACTTTAGCAACTTCAATAAGTTCACGTTTAATGACGCGTCTTAAAGCATTTTCTGATGATAATATATGTTCTAATTCTTTAATTTTATCATCTAGTGCATGATCTTCATTTTCAAGTGCTTGTATGTCAGTATTAGATAATCTATATAATTGTAATGTTACAATTGCTTCTGCTTGAAGTTCAGTAAATCCAAAATGCGCCATAATGTTTTCTTTCGCATTCTGCTTGTTTTGTGATTCTCTAATGACTTTTATGACTTGTTCAACAATACTTACCATTTTAATAAGACCTTGAACAATATGTTGTCTTTTTTGAGCTTTTTCTAATTCATAATTAGATCGATTTGTGATGACATCTTTTTGATGATCGACATAAGCTTTTAAAATAGGAATAATACCTACTAAAACAGGTCTATGATTTAAGATAGCGACCATATTATAGTTATATGCCACTTGCAAGTCTGTCGACTTATATAAAAGATTTAACATCAGTTGTGCATCTGCACCTTTTTTTAAATCAATCGCAATTCGTAAGCCTTGTTGATCAGATTCATCTCTAATTTCAATAATATCATCAATTTTTTTATCAATTCTCATGACATCAATTGCTTTAACTAAATCAGCTTTATTGACTTCATAAGGTATTTCAGTTACGACAATTCTATCTTGTGATTTAGATATTTCTTCAATATCCGCTTTAGCTCTAATAATAACTTTACCAGCACCAGTTTCTAATGCTTGCATAATACCATCAATACCTTGAACGATACCGCCTGTTGGAAAGTCTGGTCCTTTAATATATTTTGTGAGTTCTTTAAATGTAATTTGATCATTATCTAAATATGCAATTGTCGCATCAACCACTTCTTTTAAATTATGAGGTGGTATTTTTGTTGCATATCCAGCAGATATACCTGTTGAACCATTGACTAGCAAATTAGGAAATTTAGCAGGAAGTACTGTTGGTTCTAACTCTTCATCATCAAAGTTAGGCACAAACGGTACTGTTCTTTTTTCAATATCTTGTAATAATGCTTCAGCAGCTAGTGATAATCTAGCTTCAGTGTAACGCATCGCTGCAGCACTATCGCCATCTATCGATCCATTATTTCCATGCATATCAATTAAAATTGAACGCATTTTAAAATCTTGGGATAGTCTAACCATAGCCTCATAAATACTTGAATCACCATGTGGATGATATTTACCCATAACTTCTCCGGCAATTCTAGCAGACTTCTTATGGGGTTTATTATGAAACATACCTAATTGTTGCATCGCGTATAGAATACGTCTTTGAACGGGCTTTAAACCGTCTCTTGCATCAGGTAGGGCACGGTCTTGGATAATATATTTTGAATATCTTGCAAATCTGTCACTAAATATTTCTTCTACGGTAGATTCGACGATGTTTTCAACATAATCGTTGACTTTCTTGATGACTGACATTATTCCACCCCTAACTCTAGATCAAAATCATCACTGATTTCAAAATCGACATTTTCTTCAATCCATTCTCTACGTGGACCAACTTGATCCCCCATAAGAATAGATACACGTTTATCTGATGCACTTAAATCATCAATCGTTACTTGTATTAAAGAACGATGTTCAGGATTCATAGTTGTATCCCAAAGTTGCGGTGCATTCATTTCTCCTAATCCTTTATATCTTTGGATACTTGCTTGTTGTCCGTTGATTAAAGCTTTTAATTCTTCATCTGACCATGCATAATGAGACTCATCTTTTTTACCTTTTTTAAGGCTAACTTTATATAAAGGAGGTTGCGCAATAAATAATCTACCCTCTTCAATTAAAGGTCTCATATATCTAAAGAAGAATGTTAAAAGTAACACTTGAATATGTGCTCCATCAGTATCCGCATCGGTCATAATAATAATTTTATTATAGTTACATTTTTTAATATCAAAATCAGGTCCAAAATCAGCACCAATGGTATAGATCATCGTCGCGATTTCTTCATTTTTTAAAATTGCATCTAAACTTGCTTTTTCAGTATTAATAACTTTACCGCGAAGTGGAAGAATTGCTTGAAATCTTCTATTTCTACCTTGTTTTGCTGAACCACCAGCAGAATCCCCTTCGACTAAGAAAAGTTCATTAATAGTTTTATCTTTTGATTGTGCTGGTGCTAGTTTTCCAGATAAAGTAATTTCTTTTTTATTTTTTGTCTTACCGTTTCTAGCTTCTTCTCTAGCTTTTCTAGCGGCTTCTCTAGCTTTTTGAGCACTAACAGCACGATTAATAATCTCGCTGGCAACTTTTCTATTTTCTTCTAGATATGTTGTCATATATTGATAAACGACATTATCTGTTGCGTTTCTAGCTTCAGGTGTTCCTAATTTACCTTTTGTTTGTCCTTCAAATTCTAAGACATCTTCAGGAATACGTAAAGATACGATTGCTGTTAAGCCTTCTCTAATATCTGATCCATCTAAGTTTGGATCTTTATCTTTAATTAAACTGTATTTTCTTGCATAATCATTTAAAGCTCTTGTTAAAGCTGATTTGAACCCAGTTTCATGCGTTCCACCATCTTTAGTTCTTACATTATTAACAAAAGATAAAATAGATTCGATATAGCCATGGGTAAACTGAAAAGCAACATCAACTTCAATCGTTTTTGTCTTCTTTTGTTCTAAATGATAAGCTTGTTCAATAACATAAGTATCATTAATGACTTTCTTATCTTTATTTAAGAACTCTACATATGCTTTAATGCCTTCAGAATATTGAAAAGATTCTTTTTGATTATTTCTTTGGTCAATTAAATTAATTTTTAGACCTTTAATTAAAAATGCTTGTTCTCTTAAACGTTCTTTTATAAGATCATAAGAAAAAAGCGTTGTTGAAAATATTTTAGGATCTGGTTTAAAATAAACCGTCGTTCCTGTCTTTTTTGTATCACCAATACGTTCGATTGGTGATATATGTTTACCACCATCAGAAAATTTTTGATGCCATATACCTTTATCTCTATGAACGGTTACTTCTAAAAATTGTGATAAAGCATTAACAACTGATGATCCAACACCATGTAGACCACCAGATACTTTATATCCACTGTCTTCAGAAAACTTTCCGCCAGCATGCAAAACAGTAAAAATGATTTCTGTCGTTGGACGTCCTGAAGTGTGCATTTTATATGGCATACCTCGTCCGTTATCAGAAACCTCAATACTATTATCTGCTTTAATTGTTAAAGTAATCTCACTACCATAACCTGATAGGGCTTCATCGATTGAATTATCGACAATTTCCCATACCAAATGATGTAGTCCTCTTTGATCAGTTGATCCAATATACATCCCAGGACGCTTTCTAACAGCTTCTAATCCTTCTAGTATTTGTATCGACTTTTCATCATATTGTTTTATCATTTTGCTCACATCATCACCATCTTATTTTTATGATAATATTATACCAAATAATATAGTCATATACAATGATTGATTATGTTTTATTCTTTTCAAATGTCGATTAAAATATTTTATGATATAATTGTTTAAGTATAGAGGTGAAAATTATGACATACGTATATATTGGCTTACTCATGATATTATCATATTTTTTAGGAAGTATACCGAGTGGATTAATTATTGGAAAAGTTTTTAAAAATGTAGATATTAGAGAGCACGGATCAAAAAATACTGGTGCAACCAACGCAATTCGTGTTTTAGGGTTCAAATATGGTATATTTGCGTTCGTTTTTGATGTCTTAAAAGGTGCATTTGTAATTGCCCTTGCATACTTCTTTTTAGATCAGTCTTTATATATAGTTAGTGACTATAATATTAATATTTTTAGTATTTATGGTATGGCAGCAGTTTTAGGACATGTTTTTCCGATTTATATCAATTTTAAAGGTGGAAAAGCAGTTGCAACTTCTGCTGGTATGATCTTAGCTATTGAGCCATGGGTTGCACTAGGTGTACTTGTCATTTTCCTAATCATGTTTCTTACAACAAGATATGTTTCTCTATCATCAACGATAGCAGCAAGCGGTGTTGTACTATATTTCTTAGTTAGAATTCTATTTGATCATCCTTTATATAACCAACCAACTAGAATTATGGATTTTTCAGTTGTATGTGTGCTTGCAACCATCATTTTTATTAGACATAAAGCCAATTACAAAAGGCTTAGAGAAGGTACAGAAAATAAAATGTAACTATTTGATATCAAATAGTTTTTTTTATGCACTAATAAAAAAAAATAGACATCAAATGTCTATTTGTATTGATTCATTGAACTTAAAATTTGTCTGACTTGTTTTTCAGATGGTGTACGTCCCATTTGACGCATCATTTCACGAATCATTTGTTCATTGACTGGTGGATTCTTTTCTAAATAACGTTTAAACCATTTTCTAGCTGCGAAAAACCCGATAACTGCACCAATCAATATTGCGCCTACGATAATTAAGATTAATGCCCAAATTGGTATATTCATGTTGACCACGCTCCTATTCTTTTCAACTTATATTTTACTTGATAAAATCATAAATTACAAGTAATAATGGATAAAGTTTGACAATACTTTAAAAATTACTTATACTAAAACAAAAAAGCAGTATTTAGGAGCACTATATGGACTATATCATCAGTTTTTTCTTAAGTTTTTTTTCATTTTTCATTATTTCCCATTTTATATACAGACTCTTCGGTAAAAAACAATGGTCGCTTATATTTTTAGGTGTCATATTTATATCTTCTTTTTTTGATTTTTTTAATTTTGTACAAGCTGGATATGAAAACATTATCTTAGTCTATGTCTTTATGTCTAGAGTTTTACCTGTTATATTTGCAGCCATTTTATTTATAAAGATTTCTGGAGGTATTCGAGTTAAAAAAATCAAAGTCAGCAGACCTAAACTAAAAGATCCAAATGAAGATATATTTACAACTACTTATTTAAGAAAAATTATCTATTTAATGTCCTTATTAAGTATAGTAATTGCACTGCTTAGCTATTTCTTTATTGATGATATATTAAAATATGTTTTAATTGCTATATCATCAATTGTCATCATATTTGGCTTATATAAACTCTATGAGTTAAGATATTTTAAAGAAGATAAAGTCTTACTTATTATAGGAAAACAAAAAGAAGTTACTTATGAAATGACACTTGATAAAACCTATCATAAAACTCATATTAAAGACCTTTATAAAAATGAAGATTATTTAATCGATAAATTCGCAACCATCCATATTTATGAAGATAAAAAATTAACAGAAAAACACTATTTATATTGGATTGCTACATCGCAAGTCTTTGAAGTGACAGATAAAAAATTTCATAAAGTTAATCTTTTATATAAAAATCATATCATGGAGCTTATGAAATATCATGATGCCATTATTAAACTAGAAAAAAGTAAGTCTGGTTATCAAGTAATGAAAGAAAAGAAATATCGTAAATAACTAAAAAATAAGGATACCACAGCTATGTGATATCCTTTTATTTATGGTTTTATGCCTTTTTCAAATATTGTAATGCGTTTAATCCCATATGTTTTTTCTTTAATCTTAACAAAATCTTCATAAGTATCATTTAAAATGCGTTGTTTTTTAGTTTCACAAACAACGAGTCCGCCTTCTTCAACTAAAACATTTAATTCAACTAAAAGCTCATCATAAACATCAAGATCATATGGTGGATCTATAAAAACTAAATCAAAATAAAGGTTTCCTACACCATTTAGAAATTGCTTATAATCTCTTTGTAAAATGGTCATGTGTTCAGTAACATCTAACATCTTGGCATTATCAAAAACAGTTTTAATGGCATCCTTATCCTTATCTACAGCATATAAATATTTAGCCCCTCTAGATAAAGCTTCTAGGCCGTATGCACCAGATCCAGCAAATAAATCAAGGACACAATTAAAAGCTTTTCCTTGAATAACATTAAATACAGATTCTCTTACCATATCTGCTGTTTCTCTTGTTGTTTTTTTATTAACTCGCTTAAGTACTCTACCTTTATGATAGCCACCGATGATTCTCATTTCCACACCCCTTACTCAGACAACCATATTATAGCAAATATATATTCAAAATTAAATAAAAAAATACTCTTTCGAGTATTTATTCATTCTTAAGTGCATCCACTGTTTTTTGGTCTAATTTTTTAACAACTGCTAAGATCAATTTAACAGTATTTTCATAGTCATCATAATGGATGATTGAAGTATGTGAATGCATATATCTAGTAGGTATACCAATCGATAAACCTAATGCACCTTCATGTGCTAAATGCATATTGCCTGCATCTGTTCTACCACCAGTAATAAATGCTTCTTGATAAGGAATACCTTCAGCTTTAGCAACTTCAATGACAAATCTTCTTAATGCTTGATTAGGAACTAACCCAGCATCATAAAGTAATATTTGTGGTCCTTTTCCAAGTGATTGTTGTTCACTATCACCTTCTGGTACGTCATTTGCAAGTCCTGTATCAACTGCAATCGCAATCTCAGGATGTACAACATAACTAGAAGTTTTAGCGCCTCTTAATCCAACTTCTTCTTGAACAGTAAATGTTCCAAATAATTGATTTGGAGTTTGATCTAATCTTTTTAAAACTTCCATAACAACAGCACTACCAATACGGTTATCCCATGCTTTAGATAGTAAGTGTTTACCACTACCTAAAACCATAAATTCACTTCTTGGTGTAATCATTTGACCAGGTATAACACCTAAGTTCATAGCTTCTTCTTTTGAATGAACACCAAGATCTAAATACATGGATTCAATAGGAATTGCTTCTTTTCTCTTATCAGCTGGAATAATATGTGGTGGTTTAACACCTGTTACACCTGATATAATACCCTTTGGTGTATGTATATCCCAAACTTGTGCAAGCATGACTTGTGAAAACCAGCCACCTAAAGTTTGAAATTTAACAAATCCATCTTTGGTAATTTGTGTAACTAATAAACCAACTTCATCCATGTGTCCTGCGATCATCACTTTTGGACCTTGATTTTTCTTAATCGCAATTAAAGATCCTAAATTGTCAACAACAACTTCATCAACACTTTTTTCAACTTGTTTTTTAATATAGTTTCTAACTAATTTTTCTTGTCCAGGAACACCTGGAAGTAAAGAAATTTCTTTTAATATATCGTATGCTTTATTCATGATTGACTCCTTTTATAAATTAACATTATTATAACATGCTTTAGGCATAAAAAAAAGCCTAGAAAGCTGTGAGAACGAGTTACGTTCAAGTGGGTGTCAACTTATCAATATATCGGGATTCCGATCACTCGGCATTCACACCAATATCGTATGACTCCCTTTTAAAAGATTTGGGTTCCACGGGTGCTTCCTAGGTTCACCTACAATTTATCACTAATCTTTTTATATGTCAAGCAATTTAGCGCACATTAAAGGCATTTATAAGCTTTATAAATTCCAATGTAAATTGTATGGATTGCATCTATTTTTAGTAAGTGATATAATATATAATACAAGATATGGCGTAATCTCAAACAATTAAAAAAGTCCTAAGGGACTTTTTTTAATAATATACGGATATTCTTACATATTTACCATGATAAACCATAAGTGATAATAAGACATCTCTTATTTTTGTTTCTATCATATATTCATTATTTACTGAACTAAAATCTATTCTTGCTGTAATATAATCTTCATATTTAACATCAGTAAGACGTTTGACTTGATATTCTCTAGATATCTTTCTCAAATCTTCTTCACTTTGAAAATAAGCAATGATAGAGATAATAATATTTGCGTCTATACTTAAATCTTTTAATAACTCTGCTAGGCGTTGGGCTCTAGCGATAATATATTCCGATTTGTGAAAGAATGTTTTTTCATAAATGGTTTTTTCCGGATCTTCTTTTAGATCAAGTGATACATTTGTTTTATATTTAGTTTCTAAATATGTTTTAAACTTATGGGCTCTCTTATGAGCTTTTTTATTAAACTCTGCATAGACATGTATCTCAGTTTTATCAATTGTATATGCAGTGATGATAAAATGGAAAAAGTTTGCGTAGACTAATAAGTCATGAAAATGAAGATCAAATTGTTTTTTAGTAATCTTTAATTGATAATGACCAGATAAGGTAAATGTTTCATTATAGACAAGCGGTTCAAATAAAGCATTTGCGTATACTTCTCTTTGTAGATCAACATCATAGTAATGATAACTATCATATGCGACACGCTTATGAAGGTTTATCAACTCAACGATAGAGATAATGATTCCAAATATCGCAAATGATCCCGCTAAACTATAACGCAGTGCATCATGAAAATTTGAAATTAAAATTAAATAGATAATTGGTGGAAATAGTGCAATTCCAAATGTTCTAAATGTTGAAGTAAAACCCTTTAAATGGATAAAATAAGCTAATAAGAACACGATAATAACAATATATAAGGTAAAGAAATTATACCAGTTAAAATCTTCAATTCTATTAGCGATATAATTGATTTCATGAATAAATAAGAACACACCTAATGTGTAAAGTAAAATCATGGTTAGTTGTCTTGCATGTAAATACCATTTTTTTGTGAATAGTTTTCTTTGTTGTGGAAGATGATAGAAATTTTTCATTTCTCTACGATATTCAAAAAATGGCCAATAGGATCCTCTTAAACTAATACGAATCGGCAAAACATTTTCATCTTTCATCTTAGATTCTAAAAACTTTTCAAAACTTGATAATGGATTTAAGATAAAACTTAAAGTTCCTATAATGATAATAGGTAATTGATAGTCATAAGGGGTTATCGATAAGACAATAGATAAGATAACACCATATATCGCATAAATAATTAATTTTGGTATACCACCAAAAACAAAAACACCGATATAAACTAAAGAAATAATCGCAGAAATCATAAAAATGCCTTGACCTTTTAACTCAAAAAGAGATAAAGCGATCGGCATTAAAATAAAAATAGCTATGGATAATGTGAGAGAAATAATTAATCTTGATTTCATAGTCACTCCTTTATATTATTATACAAAAAAAGAGTGGCAAATACCACTCTTATTATTTGTTATTTATCTGACTGCTTTAAAGCTTCAATTAATTCAGCTTTTCTCATTGTAGAATAACCAGTAATGTTTCTTTCTGAACATAATTCTTTAAGTTCAGTAACTAACATACTAGAATAATCTACTTTTTTAGTTTCTTTAGCAGGTTTTACTTCTGCCTTTTTTTCTTCTTTTGCTGGTTTAGCTTCTTCTTTTTTAGGTTCAGCTTTCTTAGGTGCATTCTTTTTGATTTCAACTTTGTTGATATCAACTGATTTATTAGCAGTTTTTGGTGCTACATAACCATCAATAGCAGCTTGTGCCATTGCACAATATACTTTAAAATCTTCTGGTTGATTAACAGCGATATCAGCTAACATTTTACGGTTAACTTCAACGTTTGCTAAAGCAAGTCCATGAATTAACTTAGAATATTTCATTCCATTTAATTTTGCAGCTGCATTGATACGAGTAATCCATAATTTTCTGAATTCTCTTTTTCTTTGCTTTCTGTCTCTATAAGCATATGCTAATGAATGCATTACTTGTTCGTGTGCAGTACGGTATAAAGCACGTTTTGAACCAAAGTAACCTTTAGCTAATTTTAATATTTTTTTACGTCTGTTTCTTGCAACAGATCCACCTTTAACTCTTGGCATTTTTTACTCCTCCTGTTACTTCAGATTCGAAATAAGTGATTTAATACGTTTTTCATCTGATGGATGAACACTTGTTTCGCCTCTTAATTGTCTATTTTGTTTTGTAGTCTTTGATGCTGCTAAATGTCCTTTGTATGCTTGTCCACGACTTAATTTACCAGTACCTGTAATTTTAATTCTTTTCTTTAATCCACTATGTGTCTTTTGTTTTGGCATGTGAATACGTCCTTTCTTATTGGTTAGTTTGATGTGGTGCAATAATTGCGATCATATTGCGTCCGTCCATTTTTGGATAAGATTCAACTGTTGCGTTTTCGCCAACTGATTGAATAAATTTAGTGATCACTTCTCTGCCGACTTCTTGATGTGTGATCATTCTACCAAAGAAACGAATGGTAATTTTAACTTTATCGCCTTTTTGTAAAAACTTTAATGCGTGTTTAAGTTTAGTGTCAAAATCATGCTTGTCAATGGTTGGACTAAGTCTTATTTCTTTGACTTCAACAACACGTTGGTTTTTCTTCATTTCTCTGAGTTTTCTTTGTTGATCATAACGATATTTTGAGTAGTCCATAAGTTTTGCAACCATAGGTTTTGAATCAGGAGATACAACAACTAAGTCTAATTCTTTTTCTTGAGCAATTTTTAATGCATCTTTTTTAGGAATTACACCGTGGTTAACACCTTCATCATCAATAAACAGCAAATTGACGTTAGGAATCGATTCGTTTACTAGTTCAGTAGTTTTTTTGTTGAAATTTTGTTTAATACTTTCACCTCCAAGTGAATTTGTTTTTTTATGAAAAGAAAAAGTGGTTACGTAAGTACCCACTTTGAATGTCAATTAAAATTAAATAAATTTTAAATGTGACTTTTTTGCCCATGAATTGGTCCATCAGGCGAGAGGGTATCTCTTCTTTTCACTACCTTTTAAATTATACTGGTTTTCTAGCTCATTGTCAAGTTTTTTTATACTTTATACGTCTTCTACACTAGATTTTAACCAATAAATTAAAAAGCCAAGATAAATATAACATACTTTATAGCATAGTTCAATTAAATTGATTGTTTTTCCCATATTATAAATTGGAAATATATAATATAAGATTTGGCTATCACTTTGAATAAATAACGCATATAATATATAAAATAAAACAATCACAACCGATAAGGTTCTATACTTTGAACGCATAAAAATTAACATAAGATTTAAAATTATAATCATATCAAGTGACAGATCAATTAACAAAATCATGTCAAAAGATATGTCAATGGGTATAATAAGTTTAAAAATGATGGTCTTTAACATATAAAGAGTAAAGCTATAGATCATAATCCAAAACACATGAAACTGATACTTATAAAAAACGACTTTTTTTCTATTAAAAAATGCATAAAAGGGCTTTAAAAAACTTTGATCATGATCCATAGCTAAAAATAAAACAAACATTGCATTTAAAATCATCATGATTTGCATAAAAAGTTGTTCATAATAAACTTGATAATAATCTTTATGTAACATCATCTCAATATCACTATCTTTTTCAATACACATAATTACCAATAAGAAGATAATGATTAATAGATAAATAAACATCATCATATACTTCTTTTTATCCATATATGATTGAAAGATCAGTCTAATCATAAACAAATCCTTTTAGTTGATAATTCTAAAAATAATTCTGGTTGATGAGTAGATACCATAAAACTCAATCCATGTTCTTGTTTCGCTTTTAAAAAAACAATGAGTTTATGTATACTTAACTCATCAAGACCTGATAAAGGTTCATCTAAAATAACTAAATCAGGCCTACCTATAAATGTTGAGATAATCGCAAGTTTTTGTTGATTACCTTTAGAAAGTTGATGAATATATTTAAATAAAGGAATATCAAACATATGAATCAACTCTTCTGATAGCACATCTTTTTTCACTTTCGCTAAAGTCTCTAAATATTCACTTACTTTAATTAAAGGTGGTAACATCATCACTTCAGGTAAATACCCAATCTTTAACTTCTTTTTATCTATGCTACCTTGATCAGGCTTTTTAAAGCCTAAAATAAGTTCTAATAAAGTGGTTTTACCTTTCCCATTTTCACCACTAATTAAAATGAAATCACAAGGATGTATCTCTAAACTAAAACTTTGAGGACAATAGTGTTTTTTAGCTTCTAAGAGCTTAATTAAGTGCATAATGATAAATGAGTTGCCCTGATTGTTTTAAGGTCTCAAAGTCCTTCATATAGATGAAATAGTTAATGATTGATATACTTTGGTCCTCAAATGTGATGATTATAGGGCAGGCATTAAAAAGTTTAAGTTCAAAAGGTATTTGAATGGTTATTTTATCATCTTTTAATTCATATGTTATTTGATATAAATTACCGATTGAAATTTCTATAATATCTTGTTTTATAGATACATACTCAATATCGATTTCATAGATTCTTGAAATATAGGTGTTTGTTTTTTTTCTTCCAGATAAAGCAGTCCAGTCTAGTGAATTCTCATTAGTCTCATCAACAGTTTTTAAACTAAGTGATCCTATATAAATATCATAATGATCGCCGTTAATGAGTTTGATATCCAGATAACAATCTTCTATATCAAAATCATAACCTAATAAAGGCATCTCAATAATATAAGTGTATTTATAAAATGTTTCATTAAGATAAACCTCATCATGTTGATAAATAACATCTTTTAAGCTTAATACCATAGATTTTTTATCGGATTTGTTATGGACTTCTAAACTTTCATAGCTATCTATTGATGTTAAGATGTGATCTTGATCACTTAAATAAATATCAACATACATTTGTTCATTTTCATCATCAATAAAACTATAATAAGTATCGATACTTAAAAGCTTTTGATGAACAGTTTCTTCGTTTTTGTTTATTAAAATTACCATAAAAACAACCGTGATGATCATAAACATATATAAAAGCACATGTTTCATATTCTAATCTTCTCTAACCTTTGATATTGTGTTGTTACAACAAAAGCTTCATATCCGCCACGATTAACTCTAAACCAAAAAGCATATCTAGCAGCAACCCCATTAGTAATAAGTCCTTCACCATAAATATATAAATCGACTTGTGTCCCTGGATCAACTTCTAAATTAACAGATACGGATTCTTTTTTCTCTTCTGAAGTTTGATAATCAGCAGATAGCTTAATCGATCCATCTAAGTTATTTTTAAATTCTGGTTTTGTAGATGAAGTCTTAATACCAATCGAACCAGATGCAGATAAACTTAATTTAGATGTTGTTTTGGTATCAAGTGTGTATTCATATTCAATCGGTGTATAACCATCATTATAATAAGAAAATAACGTTTCAGTGATATATGAGCATTCTATGTCTTTATTGACTGTATAGACTTTCCACCCCATAAACTTTCTTTTATCAACCTTTTTGTAATAGGTTTTATATTCACTTTTTGTAAAATCAGTTAATAGTTTACCTTTATTAATTTCTAGGCTTTCAAATGATTGATAATTAGAATCTGCATGTGCTATGTTTGAAGATATTAGCACAATTAAAAATAACATACATATAAAAATTAGTTTTTTTAACATATAAATCCCTCCTATTTCATAGTAAGGATTCTATATTGATTTTACTTTAAAAAAAACTCAAGAAAACTTGAGTTTTATCGTTTTGCCATATATGCTTCGATATCTTTAACTTCTTTAATGATATCTTTAGTTAAATTGATGTTGCCACTTTCTTTAACAACAATATCATCTTCAATACGTATACCGATACCTTCTTCAGCTATGTATAATCCAGGTTCTACAGTAATTAAAGCACCTTCAGGAATAGGTTTTGAATAATTTCCAACATCATGCACATCAAGTCCTAAATAATGACCTAATGAATGATAGTAATATTTAGTAATTTCTGAATCTTCTTTAATTAAACCTAATTTTTTAGCTCCGTTAATTAAAATTTGTTTACCATAATCATTAAACTCTTTATAAGTGATGCCTGGCTTTAACCATTCAATGGTTTTTTTATTTGCTTCTAATACAACCTCATAAATGGCTTTTTGACGCTCTGTAAACTTTCCACTTGTTGGAAATGTTCTAGAGACATCAGAACAATAATAATCATAATCAACTCCTAAATCAAAGAGCATTAAAGCATCTTTTGGAATTTGTTGATCATTATCAACATAATGAAGAACGGTTGCATTTTTGCCTGATGCAGCAATCGTATCAAACGATGGTGTTGTTCGGTGTTTGTTTAATATGTAGTTATATTCAGCTTCTATCTCATATTCATAGAGTCCAGGTTTAAGTGTATCCATGATTTGATTTATACCTGTTTTAGTAATACTTACAGCTTTTTTAACTTGCTCGATTTCATGATCATCTTTAATTGTTCTAAGTTCAGCTAAGATCAGTTGATTGGTTTGAAGTTTAATGAATGTATAAGTTTTTTGAACATACTCTGCAAATAGATGCGCTTTTGTAGGAGATGAATGTTCACTTTGTCTTTCTAAATCTAAATACATCGTATCAATTTGCCCATATAGTGCACGACGGTTAGTTGATAGTAAATCATTTAAAAAAGTATTTAAAGTATTTATTTCTTTTATGTTTTCTAAAGGAATCTCTGTAAGTTTGCTCGCTTCTTCAAAAGATAGGCCTGCTCCATCCCATAATGCTTTAACTGGATCAATGGCTTCAATAAATAAATAACTGTTATTTTTATCAGCACCTTTAGCCATTAATAAAACAACGTTTTGCTGTTTAATACCCGTTAAGTAATAAAAATTTCGGTTTACAGAAAAATGATAATTTTGATCATTAGATTTTTGAGGTGCGACACCTGAAAAAATAAATGATAATGATTGATCTTTTACTTGTTTTAAATAGTTTTCTCTTCTTATGTTATACATGTGTTACTCCTTAATCTCATCGATTTGTTTTAAAATCGATAAGTTGATTTCTTGTAAGTATGATTTTGCATCATCTAAAGTCTTTTTCTTTGTGCCATAATAAATTTTTAGTTTAGGTTCAGTACCACTTGGTCTAAAGACCATCCAAGTATCTTCTTCAAAAATATATTTTAAAACATTGGATTGTGGTAATTTAATTTTTGATTTAATACCGTCTTCAACACGAATTTGTTTTAAGATATCATCAAAACCAATTAATGCCATACCTTCAAGTTTAGGTGGATTTTCTCTAAAATGATCCATGATCATATCAATACGCTTACTACCTTCTATACCTTTTAACATAATAGAATGTGTATATTCATAAAAAGCACCATATTTTTGATAAATTTGATTGAGATAATCGATAATGGTAAGTCCCTTAAGATGAAGGTGATTTGCGACTTCTGCGAGCATATAAACTGCTTGAACAGCATCTTTATCTCTTACAACATCTGAAATTAAGCTACCATAAGACTCTTCACACCCAAAAATATATGGATTTGTGTCTTTATAAATTTCAGCTTTTTCACCAATAAATTTAAAACCTGTTAAGGTTGTAATCACATCAAGATCAAAGTCTCTAGCAATCACTTCTATTAATTTGGTTGTAACATTGGTTGTATAGACATGTCCATTAGGTGGCAATAAATTAAATTTTTTACGATTTTCTAAAATATAATATAATTCGATACTCGCTGTTTGATTACCAGTAAGTAGATGATAACTTCCTTCATGCTTAATTGCAATCCCTAATCGATCGGCATCAGGATCTGTGATCATGACGATATCCGCATCTATCTCTTTAGCATATTTAATAGACTTATCATAAGCTATTTCATCTTCTGGATTCGATGATTTTGTGTTAGAAAAGTTAGGATCTTCAATCATTTGTGGATCAAATGGATATATATCATAACCTTCACTACTTAAAAATTTAGGAATGATTGGGGCACCTGTACCATGAAGTGGTGAATAAACTATTTTAACCTTTTTAGGCTCATCATTAATCTTTATATGTTTGATTGCATCTAAATAAATATCATCAAAAGATTCATCAATATAAGTGATTAAATCATTATCTTTAGTTTGAATATTAAAAATGTCATTTATATCATGAATTTCCTGAATAATTTGATTTGCATCATCAGGGTTAACTTGAGCACCTGTTTGAT
>Ga0265293_10004528_pt1 | contig 24408 bp, 11 predicted proteins | sample Munlanlewell138R_FD_192505 | JGI IMG/M metagenome (GOLD analysis project Ga0265293, IMG submission 192505) | Leachate microbial communities from a municipal landfill in Southern Ontario, Canada - Leachate well 138R | ecosystem: Engineered > Solid waste > Landfill > Unclassified | place: Canada...
AGAAAAATCACCTTTTGTCTTAGAACTCGTATGTGACTAATCATGAATAATCCAATACAAATATATATATTTATGATCATTAACAATAAATTTTCATACAAAAGCCTATTCCTATCCATATGGCTGGTTATAATCATTATACCGACCAACATCACTGCACAAACCAGTATTACCGGGGCAAAAATCACCAACCAAGTACTGGATACATACGGTAGTCCAATCGATGGAGTAGAAATAGGTATAAAAGGATCGGGGCTCACGAGCACGACCAATACAGACGGGGTATTTGAATTGGCATATACCCCGGGGGATATACTGACCTATACCCATGACCGTTTTCTCTACCATGAAGCGAAAGTCTCGCGAATCGATATCGGTTCGGGTGTAAAAATACACCTTCAAGAGAAACCGGTTAATACTCCTGGATATATTACTGGACCTTATGGCGAGAAGAACGATCGTGACAGCTACGTGGGGTCGGAGTCTACCGTTTATACCTCCCAATTGACAAAAAGCATGGGAACCACTATTATCCCGGGTATAACAGGGAGAATCGCCGGTTTAAACGTCATCCAAGGTAGGGGAACGCGCCTACATAACACCTCAGCAAACGCGAGTGATGGAATAATCGGCTCTGTACCTCTGTTCGGTAGAAGAGATGAAAGCGACAACTCGGAATTTTTCATGAGTGCCCGAGGACAGGCTCCCATCGTGATCGTCGATGGTATCAGGCGCGATTTTTATTCAATCGACCCAGATGCTATCGAGTCTATCTCTTTACAAAAAGATGCACTATCCTCCATGTTCTTGGGTATGCAAAGCTCTCGCGGAGCATTGATCATAACGACGAAGGATCCCGTGGAAAACGCGTTGCATGTGTCTTTTACCAGCCGGGTGGGAATTAATAGCCCCGTGAAGATGCCTAAACCACTCAACGCGCATCAATATGCATGGTTATTAAACGAAGCACTGCAGAATGACGGAAAGCTGCCTATTTATAGCTACGACGATTTTTCTAAGTTCAAAGATGGCAGTAGCCCATACCTTCATCCTAACGTGAACTGGTATGACGAATTGCTAAACAAAAATTCCGTTTCTCAATATTATAACTTGAATGTTTCCGGTGGGAATAATGTTGCAAGATATTTCGTGAGCCTCGGGTACACCGGCCAAGGCGGCTTGTTCAAGACTTCACCGGATAACAGCTACAACACCAACTTAGACTACCAGAGATATTTGATCACGTCTAAAGTAGATGTAAATATAACGGACGATTTCACGGCAAATATCACGCTAATCGGCAGAATCGAGGATGGCAATCAACCCGGTGGAAATGGTGATGGGTACTCTTCACTGTTACATACAATCTTCACCACGCCTAATACTGCATATCCTATCAGGAACCCGAACGGGTCATGGGGAGGAAATATCTCGTTCACTAATAACTTGATGTCGCAAACATTCAATTCAGGGTATATCAAAGACAGTTCCCGCGATATACTGGGTTCGATAAACCTGGATTATGACTTCAGTAAAATTGTACAAGGCTTATCCGTCAGCACGATCGGTAGCATTACAACACAATCCAGATCGGCTGTTTTCAGGACTAAACGAGATCCAGTCTACGCCTACACGATCTCTCAGTCGGGCAACCCAAGCTACGCGATGTACGGTACGCCTTCTTCACAAATAAATAATTTTCGTTCCGTGGGAAATTATCAAGACATGTATTTCCAGCTGGCAGTCAACTACAAGCGCCAGTTTGGCCTTCACGATATCGGGGGGAGACTGATGGGAGATACGCGTACCATACTGAATAACTATGATCTTCCAGAGGTTCCTTCGAATATAATAGGAGATCTATCGTACAGATTCGATAACAAGTACTTTGCCCAGGCGGCTCTTGCCGAGAGCTACTACAACAGGTACGCGCCCGGGAAACGCTGGGGAACATTCTACTCGATCGGGCTAGGATGGGATGTAAGCAAAGAATCTTTCATGGAATCATGGGATAATATTAGCCGGCTCAAGCTCCGGGGAGTGTACGGGCTAACCGGTAATGGCATAACCAACTCCGCCTATTACATCTATAGACAGACCTACTCGTACCACGGTACCGCGTGGTATCCCATGGGAACAAGCCAGTCTCCCGGTAATTTCACGACGGAAAACCAGCCATTGGCCAATCCAAATATTACATGGGAAAAAGCGCGTAAGGTAAATATCGGGGTTGACCTCTCCCTGTTCAATGATAAGATCGAGTTCACGTCGGATTTTTATGTAGATAATTATTTCGACCTATTACAGTCGAGAGGAAAAAGTATTGAACTCATGGGAGCAGCATACCCGGCCGAGAATATTGGCAAGAGCAGGCTACAAGGCGTGGAACTGTCACTTGCTTACCAAAACAACTTTAAAAGACTCAATTATTATATTTCGGGCAATTGGAATATCCAATACAGCAAGGTACTGTTCATGGATGAACAGGAGCATCCCCATGATTATCTCTATAGAACAGGGAAACCGGTGGGAGCTCATTTTGGATTAACCGCCGATGGTTTCCTTACCGCCAAGGATATCGCGAACGGGTACCCGGTCATGCAAGGTTTCGATAATATCCAGCCCGGCGACGTGAAATATATTGATAAAAACAAAGACGGGGTAATCGATGAATTTGATGTGAGCATGATTGGAGGAGATAAACCTCTATCCTTCTTTGGTATTGACATCGGCTTACAATACAAGGGATTTGAATTCTCCATGTTATGGCAAGGGGTGTATAACCGGGATATCTACCTTGGCGATCGAAACTTCACCGAAGGATTTCTCCAGATCAATCAACACTACGGGCAAGCATTTGAACACATGCAAAACCGGTGGACACCCGAGAACGCGTCAAACGCTACGCTCCCTAGGTTATCGGCCGGGGGGAACGATTACAATTACGGGAATCATTGGAGCTCGTCGCTATGGATGAAGTCTGGCAATTTCATACGACTGAAAAATATGTATATTGCTTACAATCTACCGGAAACTATCTCCAGGAATTACCTGAGTGGCTTACGAGTAAAATTTTTCATGGGAACACAGAATCTATTCACTTTTTCAGCGATAGATTTAGTAGACCCTGAAGTGGGTTTCACCAGCTACCCGTTACAAAAGAATATCAATTTTGGTGTTAATGTTAAATTCTAAAAAGTGGAAAGATGAGACAAAATAAATTATACACGGTAATAGCGTGCATGGGTATGCTACTCGTGGGGGTGTCCTGCATGGACAATTATGAAAAGCTGCCGGTGGATCAATTCACGGGAGAGTACGTCTTTTCCGTGACCGATTCGATGGGTACCCAAGCATCGAGTTTTCTAAACTCTATTTATGACCTATTACCGGAAGGACATAACGGGGTGGGTGGAGACTACTTGGACGCGGCAAGTGACGACGCGATCTCGATCAAGCAAAACGACCCTTCGGTATACCAGTTGGCGGTAGGCAGGTACAGTGCCAATAGCCGCATCTATCCTGTAATGGAATGGGGTAGATACTACGAGGGAATTCGTAAAGCAAACATCATTATAAATAATATTGATGTTGTACCCTATAAAACCACGTTCATAAATTTCAATAAGGAAGTAAAGCCACTGAATTATACAGTAAAAGCTGAAGCCCGCTTTCTAAGGACCTTTTTCTATTTCGAACTGGTAAAACGTTATGGAGGGGTCCCTATCATTGGTGACTCTATTTACCAGTTAGGAGATAATATCGAGCTGCCGCGAAACACTTTCGAGGAGTGCATTGATTACATGGTAAATGAACTGGATGAAATAAAGTATGACTTGAGAAGCATCACCATGCCTGAAGCATCGGTTTTTGCTCATGCAGCCACTATTGAAGCAGCTATGGCATTAAAATCAAGAATATTATTATTTGCCGCGAGCCCGTTATACAATGAAAAACCGGTAACTACCGATAACAGTAAATTAAAGGAGTTGGTGGGATATGAAAGTTTTAATAACGAGCGTTGGAAAAAAGCAGCCGACGCCGCCATGGATTTCATGGACACTTTCGGGTCAAACGGGAACAGGTCCGTGGGACTCACCAATAACTTCACGGAGATTTTTTTGGGATTTTATAGTGGTGCCGTGAACCCTGAGCTGATCTTTTTCCGTCAAGGAGGGCGAAATAAAAATATTGAAACAAATAATGGCCCGTTGGGTTTTACCGGGAACTCTTTAGGAAATGGACGTACTAACCCCACCCAGAATCTAGTGGATGCTTTCCCCATGAAAGACGGGAAGGCCAGGGGAGAAAGCAGCGAGCAGTATCCTTACAATTCACAGAGACCTTACGATAATAGAGACCCCCGGTTGCAACTAACGGTTTTATACAACGGGGCCGACTGGCTGGGAAGGCAGCTCCAGACATACCGGGGAGGAGCCAACAATCCCACCGGTTCCGCGGAATATACCCGAACCAGCTATTACATGCGCAAGTTCATGGGGAATTTTGAAAACACGAATGAATACGATAACAATTATCATCTGTGGGTCATTTTCAGGTATGCCGAGATCCTGTTAAATTATGCCGAGGCATCAAACGAATACACTGATTCTCCCTCTCGGGAAGTATACGACGCGATCATAGCGTTACGTGCCAGAGCCGGCATTGAAGCGGGAGACAACAACATGTACGGGCTAAAAGACAACATGTCGAAAAAAGAGATGCGGACCGTAATACAAAACGAACGAAGGATCGAAATGGCCTTCGAAGAACACCGGTTCTGGGATATCAGGCGATGGCGTGTTGCACAAGATGTTTTCGCGAATCCCTTAAAGGGGATGAGCATCATAAGAACGGTATCCTCCGAAACATATACCGAAACTGACCTATTCAAAGTGAATTTTGAAGAGAAACATTACTTACTGCCAATTCCCTATTCGGAAGTAAATAAAAACGGGAATTTAATTCAAAATCCTGGATGGTAAAAGTGGGTTGAAACAAAAAAATGATTTAATCGTATGAAAAAAATAATAACAATATTTGTTTTTTTGAATGTTTTATTGTTTGCTTACAGCCAGTCATTTCAGCAAAAAGGAGTCATTACATCCACTGAAGGCGAAGCATTAATTGGGGTAAACATCCTGATTATTGGTGAAGGGACAGGAACCATCACCGACTTAGACGGGTATTACGAGCTGGAAGTTAAACCTGGCGACAGGCTACGTTTTTCCTATGTAGGCTACATGACCAGGGAGATGGATGTCAACACGAATCAAACGACCGTTGACGTGCAGCTTGCCCCAGATCAATATACTAACCTGGATGAGGTGGTAGTGGTAGGCTACGGCCAGGCAAAACGACTCACCATGACAGGATCGGTTAGCGCGATATCGGCCAGGGAGATACGAACCGTTCCCACGAGTAACGTGCAAAATGCGTTGGCCGGAAGGCTTCCCGGTTTTTTCGCGCAACAAAGATCGGGACAACCCGGAAGAGATGCCTCGGACTTCTTTATCCGAGGAGTAAGTTCTTTAAATAACGCGGGGAACCAACCCTTGATCATCGTGGATGATATACAGTACTCGTATGACCAGCTTCAACAAATTAACGTGAACGAGATAGAAAGTATCTCTATTCTGAAAGATGCTTCCACCACGGCTATTTACGGGATTAAAGGTGCTAACGGCGTGCTGGTCGTTAAAACATTAAGAGGAGAAACGGGTGCGCCGCGGGTGAACGTCCGGTTGGAAAGTGGTCTACAAACACCGGTAAGAAAGCCTAAATTTCTCAACTCGTACGAAACCGCCCAACTGGTGAATGAAGCATATGTAAATGATGGTCTCGTTTCTCAGGTCCCCTTCACGGAAACGGATTTGGCGGCTTTCCAACGAGGAGATGATCCTTATACCTATCCCGACGTGAACTGGTATGACGCCATCTTTAAACCCACCGCCAGCCAAAGCAATATGAATGTCGATATCTCGGGTGGGTCAGACAGGTTGCGCTATTTCATTTCCACGGGGTATTTCTTACAAGACGGGTTAGTTAGACACTTCGATAACTCCCACGATAACGTGAATACCAACTACTTCTATCGACGACTTAATTATCGGACAAACTTGGATTTTGACGTGACCGATAACTTGAATATGCGCCTTGACTTCTCTACCCGATTCATGAACATCAATGAGCCCGGTAGTATGAATGCCACGGGGGAAATCTTCAACTTTGAAAGGATGACTCCCTACGCGGCTCCCTTCCTCAACCCGAATGGTTCGTACTCTTACTTGGATACCCGGGGGTTCTTGCCCACGTTAAACGCGCGTCTCGCGAATGAAGGATACAAGAGAACCCGGAGGAATGACATAAATATATTGTACGGGGCTATGTATAAAATGGATGCAATCACAAGGGGGCTCTCGTCGAATGTACGGGTTGCTTATTCCAGTATCGATGAAAATTTCAGGCGGGTATCACGCGGTAGTGACGGCTATCCTACTTACCGGTATCATCCCGATACAGATATCTACACGATTAACCCGAATGAAAAATATGATTACGCTACCTACAGCGTTACTTCTGGTGTCGATCAAGAACACTGGAACTTGAATCTCCAAGCATCCCTGAATTATGACCGGGTATTTGATGGAGTACACGATGTAGACGCCATGCTGCTCTACAATAGGCAAACAGACACGAGATTTTCCAACGTGCCGAACAACTTTGAAGGCTATTCGTTGGCTTTAGCATACAAGTACGATAACAAGTATTTGGCAGACCTCAACCTCGCGTATAACGGTTCCGACCGGTTTGGAAAAGATAATCGTTACGGTTTTTTCCCCGCGCTAGGGTTAGGTTACACGATCTCCGAGGAAGATTTCTTCAGTGACAGGATAGAGAACATCCAGATGTTGAAATTGCGACTGTCATATGGACTGGTCGGATCGGATGTAGCGCCGGGTGACCGTTACCTGTACCGTCAAGTGTACGAAGATGGCGGAGGATATAACTTTGGGGAGAATCTGCAGGGATACGACTCTTACAGGGAAGGGGCATTAGGCAACGAGAATGTCACATGGGAGAAAGCAAGAAAATTCAACCTTGGGTTAGACGTGATAGCTTTTGACAAGCTGTCGTTCACGATCGACTATTTCCATGATAATCGCTACGATCAGCTAGTAACCAGGCACGACATACCGTTAATCTTGGGGATTGGCGTTTCACCACTGAACGTGGCCAGAACGATCAACCGGGGGTTTGATGGTTCTATCGGGTACCAGACCGGCATAGGACAAGTGAATTTTCACACCAACTTTGTCTTTTCTTATGCCAAAAACAAAGTAATCTATAAAGCCGAAGCCCAGCAAAGATATCCCTGGCTCGCGGAAACAGGTCATTCTATAAACCAACCATTCGGTTATCAATTTATTGGATTTTACACGCCGGAAGAGATAGGATGGATCGAGAACAGTGATCCGCTCGCACCCGCTATCCCTAACACGGATACACCCGTGAGAGCCGGGGACCTGAAATATAAAGACCTGAACAATGATGGCGTGATCGACGATTTTGATAAAAGTGCCATCGGGAAACCTAACTTACCCACCACGGCACTGGGATGGACTTTAGGAGCTAACTGGAAAGGTTTTTCCTTGAGCGTCCTTTTCCAAGGCTCCTTCGATTATAGCTTTAGCGTGGTAGGCACGGGGATAGAGTCGTTCAAAAGCCAGTTCCAACCGGTGCACATCAAACGGTGGACACTAGAAAGGTTTGAAAACGGCGAGGCGATCGATTTCCCCCGCTTAACTACCATTCCATCAACGGTGAACAGCGCGGAGGGATACATGTCCGATTTTTGGCTAATCAACGCGTGGTACGTGAGGTTAAAAACCATCGATTTTGCTTATCAAATTCCGAGCCGGGTACTACCCCAATATATTAATGCCGCACGATTCTATGTAAACGCGTACAATTTATTGACACTCACCAATTACAAAAAATACCAACAGGATCCCGAGATCTCCACAAACACGGCAGGGGACGCGTATATGAACCAGCGTGTGTTTAACTTCGGGGTACAAGTCACTTTTTGATCGTACCTATAAATAAAAAAAGATCCCACGGATCATTACAATATTAACAATGAATATAATAAAAAGAATTACATCGGTTTTTATCGTGTTGGGCTTGGCTATTGGCTTGTTTGCCCAGCCGGTGAGTGAGTTCAGGGAAGGAGAGAGGGTCGTCTTTCTCGGTAATAGCATCACGGATGGCGGGCGCTACCATTCGTTCATCTGGCTCTATTACATGACAAGGTTCCCGAACCGGAATCTGCGCGTGCTGAACGCGGGCATCGGGGGCGACACGGCCCTCAATATGTACAAGCGCCTGGATGGGGATGTGTTCAGTAAGAATCCCACGATGCTGGTGGTTACATTCGGGATGAACGATTCGGGATATTTTGAATATAACTGGGATGAGAGTGAGAAATTCGCGGAAGAGAAGTACCAGGAAACCTACGGAAACTTCAAAATGATGGAAGAACGGTTGAAAGGACTTTCCGGCTCGAAGATCGTCATGATGGGAGGCTCCCCCTATGACGAAACGGCCATTATAGAAGACAACACCGCCTTTAGAGGCAAAAACGATGTGATGCAACGTATCGTGGCGTTACAGAAAAAATCAGCCGAAGAGAATAACTGGGAATTTCTGGACCTGAATGGGCCTATGACAGAGATTAACCGGAAATTCCAGGCAAACGACCCGGGATTCACGATTTGCGGACCTGACCGGGTACACCCTGAAAGCGACGGTCATATGGTGATGGCATACCTCTTCCTCAAGGAGCAGGGGCTGGATGGCAAGGCAGTAGCGGACTTCGAGGTAAATGCTTCCGGAAAATCAGTTGTACGGTCTGAAAACTGCGAGATATCCAATGTAAGGGGAAACAAAGGGAATCTCTCGTTTGATTACCTGGCCTATTCGTTACCTTACCCCTTAGACACGATCCCGCGGGGATGGAACGCGAAAAAATCACAGGCCGACGCGATGAATTACATACCATTCATGGAAGAAATGAATCGAGAAATGATTAAAGTTTCGGAACTAGAGGAGGGAAATTATAACCTGTTTATTGATGGAGAAAAGATCGGGACATGGTCCGCTGATGAATTAAATAAGGGGGTGAACCTCGCGGCAGAAACAAAAACACCTCAATACCAACAAGCCTTGGCAATCTTGCATCTGAACGAACTTCGCTGGGAAATAGAGCGAAATTTTCGCGATTATGCCTGGATACAATTCAATTTTTTCCTGGAGAAAGGGTTGCTCTTCGCCAATAATAGGGCATCGCTCGACGCGGTGGATCAGGAAGCTGAAAACAATCCCTGGTTGAGAATGCAACGCGAGAATTACGCCCGGATGATGCATCAGCCGTATCGTGAAACGAGAGAAGCGGAAATGAACACGATCATCTCCACGATCTATGAAATAAATCAACCGGTGAAAAGAAAAATAGCTTTAGTGAAAATCTGATCGAGTGCGATCGTGTAAAAAGAAACCGCATGGGATTTGGAAGGATGAATCGGAAATTTAGGTTATCGCTTTTTGTTTTGTTTTGTTTTTTAATGGTGAAAATTCCGGCTTGGACACAAACAGCGTGGTTCGCGGACGGTTATCATGGCGGCATTTATGGCCATTACCCGCAGTGGCAGGCGCGCTTCATGGTGGAGCAGCTGGAGAAGCACCCGCGATGGGCAATAAACTTGGAGATAGAACCCGAGACTTGGGATACGATCAGTGTGACAGACGCGAAGAACTTCAAAGCGTTTCAAGCGTACTTTGAAAAGGAAGGCCCCTCGGGACGTATAGAATTCGTGAACCCCACTTGGGCACAACCCTTTACGTACAATATCTCCGGGGAGAGCATAATACGCCAGTTCTATTACGGGATTAAAAAAACAAAGGAGTATTTCCCAACTGCCACCTTCCAGACTTACTCGGCCGAGGAACCTTGCTTCACGAGCAGCCTCCCCCAAATATTAAAGGGATTTGGCTTTAGCTACGCGGTGCTGAGGAATCCCAACACATGCTGGGGTGGCTATACCAGCGCTTTCGGAAAGGACCTGGTGAATTGGATTGGTCCCGACGGCACCTCCATCCCGGCGGTGCCCAGATACGCCGTGGAGGAGCTGTCCACGGAATCTACCTGGCAAACCGAGTCATGGACCAACTCCAACAGTTTCATAGAAAAATGCTTGGCCAACGGCATACAATTCCCGGTGGGGATGTGTTTCCAGGATGCCGGTTGGGGGGGAGGCCCCTGGGGCAGCGAATATAAGCCCACTCTCTATACTACCTGGACCAATTATTTTAAAATGATAGAAGGGAAGGTGGAGCCGGAAGACTGGCACTTCACCCAGGAAAATATTAAACCGGGATTGGTGTGGGGCGCGCAGGTTGTGCAGGATATAGCCAAACAGGTACGAGTGAGCGAAAACCTGCTCGTCACCGCGGAAAAGATGGCCGCGATGGATTATCTCTTCAATGGCACAAACTGGCCGGAAGCGGATATTGCCGAAGCGTGGAGGACATTGATGCTTGCCCAGCATCACGACTGCTGGATCGTTCCCTATAACGGCCCGCCAGGAGATACTTGGGTCAACAAAGTGACCCGGTGGACCGACGCCGCGAATCAGATCGCATCCGAAAAGATATCCAATCTGTTTGATAGCAGCGGTGATCCCGCGTATATCCGGGTCTATAACACGCTGGGATCGTCACGTGCCGAAGAGGTGGCCTTGATGTTACCGGAATCTCTTGGGGATCGGCAGGTGGCGGTGCTTGACGCCGATGGCAAGACTGTTCCCCATCAATTATTGGAAGATAATAATGGGGAACTGAAACTGTTCTTTGAAGCGTCTGTCCCCGCAATGGGCTATGCAACCTACAGGGTGAAAGAGGGTGGCAAGAAACCGGCTTCCCGAAAAAAGGCGGCGCCTTCTTCAAAAACACTCAAAATAGAAACCGGCTATTATTCAGCAGCTATCGATCCCGCGCATGGTGGCGCCATCACCAGCCTGATCGATAAAAAGAACGGGAACAGGCAACTGGTTGAAAACGGAAAATACCTGAACGACCTGAGAGGCTTTTTTTATGAAGAGGAGAGATTTCACCATGGATCCGGTAATAGCGCGACAGCCTCCATCATTGAGGAAGGGGACTTGTTTACCCGGGTAAAGGTAGAGAATGAGATTGCCGGGCACAACTATTACCAACTGGTCACTTTTTATAAGAAGAATCCCCGTATCGATTTTACGTTGCATATCGATTGGGACGGGCAACCGGGAATCGGGGCGTATGACCAGACCGACAATTATGAGGCCACTGACCGGGATAAAGCCTTTTATAATGACGATTATAAACTTCATGTGCGTTTCCCGTTCAATGAAGTAGGCCGGAAGATATATAAAAATGCGCCATTCGATGTTACTGAAAGCCAGCTCGACAACACGCTTTATTCAAGCTGGGGCGATATTAAACACAACGTGATCCTGAATTGGGTGGATATTACCGGCGACGAACAGGATTATGGAGTAGCGCTGTTTTCGGACCACACCACAAGCTATCTGCAAACCGGTGATTTGCCGCTGGGATTAACGGTTCAATATACCGGCAGGGCGTTATGGGGAAGAAATTACCGGATCCATGGCCCCACTGAAATCCGGTACGCGCTGCTGCCCCACTCCGGCGACTGGGAAAGTGGAGCGATAGAAAGGGAGAGTGCCCGATGGAATGAGCCTATGGTCGCCCAATTCACATCATATTCTCCGGAAACAACGGAAATTTCATTCCTCGAAACAATCGGGGATAATGTAGAAGTATCTTCCATGGTGGTAGAAAACGGTAACTTGCTTGTGCGTGTCTATAATACTTCTTCCCGGGAGATTCCAAGGGAAATAATCTGGAACTGCAATGTAGGGAAAATAGAACAGGTAGACTTAAAAGGCGGTCTTATCCGTGAATTGCCGCCCGCACGTGAAGCCGGCGGCCGCTTGCTGACAAAAATAACCCTACCCCAATTCGGCTTCGTGACATTGCGGTTAATCGATGTGGAAATATAAAAATGATGATGATGAATAAATATTACCCGTTAATACTCTTGTTATTAGTGTGTGCGCATTCTTCATGCACAGAGAATAATAAAAGTGAGGATGATTACGCCTCCCATGTAAATCCTTTTATCGGTGCCAGCACCAGTGTGGATGCGGCGGGAGTTTACCACGGCCTGGGGAAGACTTTTCCCGGGGCTGCCACCCCGTTCGGGATGGTACAGTGTAGTCCCAATACAATTACCGGTGGCGATAACGGATCGGGTTACAGTTATGAACACACTACCATAGAAGGGTTTGCCATGACCCAGTTGAGTGGTATCGGCTGGTATGGCGATTTGGGTAACTTTCTGATCATGCCCGCGACGGGTGAACTGAAAACAGTGGCAGGCACCGAGAGGAATCCCGATAATGGGTATCGTTCCCGTTATTCGAAAGAGAATGAAGTGGCATCGGCAGGTTATTACTCCGTGCTTTTGGATGACTATGACATAAAAGTAGAGGCTACGGCAGCCACCCATAGTGGTATTTATCGCTTCACCTTCCCCGAAAATCAGCAATCACGTATTCAAATCGATCTGGCAAGAAGGGTTGGAGGAACATCCACACGACAGTTTATAAAGGTGGTCGACAACCATACAATCGAGGGATGGATGGAATGCCCGCCTGAAGGAGGAGGCTGGGGAAATGGCGACGGCAAAGCCGATTACACGGTTTATTTCTACGCGCAGTTCAGCAAGCCGTTGGAAGCGTATGGCTTTTGGAGCGCCGAAATCCCGGATGATATGGCGCGCAAGCGGGAAGTTGTCACATCAGAAGCGTATCAGGAGTTGGCAGCCAACGCCAAGGTAGTAAGCGGGATGACCGAAATAGAAGGCAAGCACCTGGGCTTTTTCACCGATTTTGCATCTTACGAAGGCGAGGAGATCATCCTTAAAGCCGGTATTTCATTTGTAGATGTTGAAGGAGCCAGACAAAACCTGGAGGAAGAGATCCCCGACTGGGACTTCGACCGGGTACACCAAGAGGCATATGACGCGTGGAATAATGTATTGCAAAAAATAAAAGTGAAAGGCGGGGATGACGATGAGAAAAAGATATTTTACACTGCCCTGTACCACACGATGATAGATCCAAGGATCTTTGAGGATGTGAACGGTAATTATATAGGTGGAGATGGCGTGGTCCGCCAATCGGACAATTTTACCAAAAGAACTGTTTTCAGCGGTTGGGATGTGTTCCGCGCGCAATTCCCCTTGCACACACTGATTACCCCCACACTTGTAAACGACATGATCCAATCTCTTGTCACGCTCGCCGAGGAGAGCGGCAAGGGCTATTTTGAGAGGTGGGAGCTGTTGAACGCGTACAGCGCCTGTATGATTGGAAATCCTGCCATTTCGGTGCTTGCCGATGCTTTCCTCAAAGGGATTGATGATTACGCTATCGAAAAAGCTTACCAAATCGCGCTCAACACCAGTGAAAGGAGTGGCAACGAAAAGCTGGGCTTTTCCGTTCGCAGCGACGCGTCGGATTCGGGAAGCGCCGGGTATGCCATTGGCGATTTTTCCATATCCAACACGCTTGAATTGAGTTATACCGAATGGTGCATGTCTGGATTGGCCAGGGAACTGGGCCGGCACGAAGACTACGAAAAATACCTTGCCCTCTCCAAAAGTTATAAAAATGTATTTGATAGCGAAGTCGGTTGGTTTAGGGCAAAGAATGAGGATGGAACTTGGCAGGAGTGGCCTGAAAGGGGGCGCCTTCAGGATGGGTACGGCACGGTGGAGAGCAACCCCTACCAACAGGGCTGGTTTGTGCCGCATGATGTGGATGGAATGGTGGAGTTGATGGGAGGAAACGAAAAAGTATTGGCCGACTTGATCGAGTTCTTCGAAAAAGTACCTGAGGATATGATGTGGAACGATTACTATAATCATGCCAACGAGCCGGTACACCACGTGCCTTTTCTTTTCAACAGGCTGGGTGCTCCTTGGTTGACCCAGAAATGGGCGCGCGAAATTTGCCGCCGGGCGTACAAGAACAGCGTGGATGGGTTGGTAGGAAATGAAGACGTGGGCCAAATGTCTGCCTGGTATGTACTGGCTGCTATCGGCCTGTATCAGGTTTGCCCTGGCGACTTACGTTATGAAATTGGCAGTCCCGTTTTCGAAGAAATAACCATCCAACTGGATAAGGAGTATGCTTCCGGAAATTCATTTACAATCAAAGCTACTAACAATTCGGAAAGGAACGTATATATTCAAAGCGCGAAACTGAATGGAGAACCGCTTGATAGATGCTATCTGAATTATGATGAAATAATATCCGGGGGAATGTTGGAAGTCGATATGGGCCCGGAACCCAATATGAACTGGGGAATATAAAAAAAAGAAACAATATGAGAACAATTATCACATTGATCCTGATTAGCTTGGTCGCCTGCTCACCGGTTAAAAACAAAGAGGCGGATTTAGTTTACTACGTGAACACGTTGCAAGGAACCGATTCGAAACCCGATTACAGTTACGGCAACACCTATCCTACCGTGGCCGTTCCCTACCCCATGCACGCGTTCTCCGCGCAAACCGGCAGGAATGGAGATGGATGGAAGTACCAATACTCGGCCGCCACCATCCGGGGGTTCCAGTTGACCCACCAGTGCAGCCCTTGGGTAAGGGATTACGCGACCATCAGCCTGATGCCCCAGACAGGGGCGCTGAGAGTGAATGAAGAGGAGCGTGCCGTCGGTTTCTCGCACGAGAATGAAATAGCCCATCCCCATTATTATGCCGTGGAGTTGGAAAATCAAGTGTACACGGAGATGTCACCCGTGGAGCGAGGAGGCATGATGCGGTTTTCATTTCCCGAATCAGAAAATTCCTACCTGATCCTGGACGGGTATATCGGTACAAGCGGTATCGAGATAATGCCCGAGGAGCAAAAGATCACCGGGTGGGTGAACAGCGGCTTTCTTTTTCCGGCAGATATGAAGGGATTCTTTGTCCTGTCTTTCGATCAACCCTTCCGCTCGTTCGGCACGTGGGAAAATCGGGAAGACAAGGTTGCCCCGCGAAATCGCGCCGATGAAGGAGACGGGAAAGGCGCTTACATTGAATTTGAACCGGGTTCCACGGTACAGGTCAAGATCTCAATGTCATATATCAGCCCCGAACAGGCACAGCTCACCATGGATCAAGAGCTGGGCAGCTTCAAGAACCTGGACGAAGTGAAGAACGCCGCCGGGCAACTTTGGAATGAATTGTTGGGAAGGGTAAAAGTGGAAGGCGGCAGTGAGGAAGATAAAGCGACTTTTTACTCCTGTCTGTTTCGTTCCAACCTGTTCTCCCATAAGTTCTACGACATAAACGAAGACGGGGAACCCTATTACAGAAGCCCGTATGATTCCCAGGTGCACCCGGGCTACATGTATACCGACAACGGATTCTGGGACACGTTCCGGTCGCAATTCCCGTTGACCAATATCCTGCATCCGACCATGCAGGGACGCTATATGCAGTCGTTGTTGGATGCCAAAGAACAATGCGGGTTTTTCCCCGCCTGGTCCTGCCCCGGAATGTCGGGTATCATGATTGGGAACCACGCCATCTCGTTGCTCGCGGATGCCTGGGCAAAAGGAATCCGTAACTTCGATCCCGAAAAGACGCTGGAGCTCTATTACCACGAGATAACCAACGTGAGTTTTTGGAGAGGTTCCAGCGGCCGCGAGGGCTATGAGCACTATTTTGAAAAGGGATACATCTCTTCTGACGTGAGCGAGAGCGCGGCCAAAACCATCGAATACGCGTACAACGACTGGTGCGCCTATTATCTGGCAAAAGAGACCGGCAACAAAAAGTACGAGGAGATTTTCGGCCGGCTCATCTATAACTACAAGAATCTCTGGGATCCCGAAACGGAATACATGCGCGGCAGAAACCCCGATGGCAGTTGGATGTTCGACGAGTTCAACCCGTACCGGTGGGGCAACCCGTTTACCGAAGGGAACTCCGCGCAATACAGCTGGTCGGTATTCCACGACGTGGAAGGCCTGATCGGGTTAATGGGGGGCGAGGAAAAATTCATTGCCCGCCTGGACACCTTCTTCACCGGCACCAATGAGTTCGACAAAGGAGCTTACCCGGATGTGATCCACGAAATAAAAGAGATGCTTGCCGCCGATATGGGACAGTACGCGCACGGCAACCAGCCCTGCCAGCATGTTCCCTTCCTGTACAGCTACGCGGGAGCGCCTTGGAAAACGCAGGAACGCGTGCGTAAGGTGATGACACAACTCTATAACGCTTCACCCCAAGGGTACCCGGGAGATGAAGACCAGGGAGGCCTTTCGTCGTGGTACGTGCTAAACGCACTGGGTATTTACAGTGTTTGCCCAGGTACCGACCAGTACGTGCTGGGAAGCCCGCTGTTTGAAAAAGCGACGATCACGCTTGAAGATGGGAAACAGTTCGTCATAGAAGCAAAGAATAACAGTCCCGAGAATGTCTATATAGAGTCCGCTTCATTAAACGGGGTGGAGTTTTCCAAGAGCTGGATCACCTATGCCGACATCGCGGAGGGGGGAAAACTGACCTTCGTGATGAGCGACAGGCCCAACAAGGAACGGGGAACCGGCCACGAAGATCGCCCTTATTCCGTGTCTCGAAAATAAAACAACAAACACTTGATTTTTATGAAAAAGCTAACAATTCCTCTGGTAATCTGGATCATATCGATTTTGTTTTTCAATACCCACGCGCGAAACAGGACGTTCGCGTTAGACAGTTCCAATCCCGGGATCAGGTGGGAACTAAAGCCGGAAGCGGAGGTGAAACAATCGGGATTTGAAGTTTCCACACCCGGTTTTCAGATGAAGGATCATGTGGAAGGGGTTGTGCCCGGTGTTGTCTTTACAGCCTATGTGGAGGCCGGACTGGAAAAAGACCCCAATTACGCGGATAATATTTACCGGGTAGACGAGTCTTTTTACAATCGTCCCTTCTGGTACAGGACGGAATTCACTACACCGCCATCCATTGAGGAAGGTGAGCGCGTATGGCTGCATTTTGACAATACGAACCGATATGCCGATTTTTACTTTAACGGCAAAAAGATTTCCGGCACCGACACATCCACCCGGGATGTGAGCGGACACATGTTGCGTTCGAAATTTGACGTGACGGACTTGCTTGACAAGTCGGGAAAAAACGCGATAGCCGTTTTGATCCATGACGCCGATCAGAAAAAGACGAGGGATGCGCAGGAGCCATTCGGAATCACATCCAGCCCCACTTACCTCGCTGCTGCGGGATGGGACTGGATGCCTTATGTGCCGGGAAGGTTGAATGGCATCACCGGAAAGGTGTATCTTCAGGTGACCGGCGAGGTCATTATGGAAGACCCTTGGATCCGTTCCCAACTGGAATCGAATGATATCGCGTACCTGGCTTTCGAAACGGCGATAAATAATACCTCGGAAGAAAAGAAAGAGGCAAAGGTGACCATTACAATACAGCCGGGTGACATTCAGATTTCTCAGAATATATCGCTCGATGCGGGAGAAGTCGGCAAGGTGTATATGAACCGGAAACAATTTGAGGAGCTGATTGTAAAAGAACCAAAACTCTGGTGGCCGAATGGTTATGGAGATCCCAACCTGTATACCTGTGAAGTGAAGTGCGAAGTGGATGAAAAAGTGACCGATAGCCGGGAGATATCTTTTGGCATCCGGCAATATGAATACCGTTTCGAGCGAAATGTGGCCGGATGGCCGGTGATGACTTTTTATATCAACGGGCAGAAGCTTTTTATCAAGGGAGGAAACTGGGGCATGAGCGAGTACCTGCTTCGTACCACCGATGCTGAATATGAGCAGAAGATCCGCCTGCACAAAGATATGAATTATAATATGATCCGCTTGTGGACCGGCTGTGTGACCGATGACGCGTTCTACAAATATTGTGACCGGTATGGGATCATGGTGTGGGACGATTTCTGGATATATTTCTCCTATAACGATGTGGATAATAAGGAGCATTTCAAGCAAAATGCACTGGACAAGGTAAGACGTTTGAGAAATCACCCCTCGATAGCGCTGTGGTGTGGCGCCAACGAGACCTATCCCTCCCCCGAACTGGATCATTATCTCAGGGGAATAATAGGGTCGGAAGACCATAACGACAGGATGTACAAGTCGTCATCCAACCAGGATGGTTTGTCGGGCAGCGGGTGGTGGGGCAACCGGCCGCCAAAGGACCATGTGGAGAATTCCGGCAGCAACCTTGCCTGGAACAACCCTCCTTATCCCTATGGAAACGACCGGGGGTACGGCCTGCGTACCGAGATCGGCACAACCACTTTCCCGATATATGAAAGTGTGAAGATGTTTATCCCGGAAGACCAGCTCTGGCCGTTGCCTACCGATGAGCAGTTGAAGGAAGACGACGAGACTGTATGGAACAAGCATTTCTTTGGAAAGGAAGCCTCCAACGCCAATCCTGTCAACTATAAAAAATCAGTGAATGAGCAGTTTGGAGAGTCCGGCAGCCTGGAGGAGTTTTGTGAAAAGGCGCAGTTCCTGAATATCGAAGTGATGAAGGGGATGTACGAGGCGTGGAACGACAAGATGTGGAACGATGCCACCGGAATCCTGATTTGGATGAGCCAGTCGGCATACCCTTCTTTTGTCTGGCAAACCTACGATTATTACTACGATGCCTCGGGGGCTTACTGGGGTGCCAAAAAAGCATGCGAACCACACCACATCCAGTGGAATGCCTCCAATAACAGTGTCAAGGTCATTAACTCCTCTTCCGAAGATATGAACGGGGTGATCGCATCCGCGCGCGTTTATGACTTAGATGGCAAAGAGGTAGCATCATTTGCCAGTTCCGCGCGGTTGGATGTGCCATCTGCCAATTTGAAAGAGGCTTTTCGACTCAATTTCAATAATGAAGGCGACCGGAAAGAGGATCCATTGACGCCGCTTCATTTTATTGTTCTCACATTGAAAGATACTGAGGGAAATATGATTTCCGAGAATTTTTATTGGCGGAACGGAGAGAATGAGTTGGATTATACAGATCTGAACAAACTTCCCGAGGCTGACCTTTCAGTAACCATTGCCGACCGGACAACGGATCAGAATGATGGGAAAGGGATGGTAAGCCTGACCATAAAAAACAATTCCCGCACCGTTGCCTTTGGTAACCGACTGAGACTGATAGACAGGGAAAGTGGAGAGCGAATACTTCCCGTGATAATGAACGATAATTATTTCACGTTGATGCCCGGTGAAGAAAAGGCCATTACGATGGAGGTGGGCCTTGATCTGTGCAAGAACGGGGTTGACCTGCTGCTGAAGCAGTATAACCAAGAGGAGAAGAAAAAGTTATCGGTTCATTTTTAACAGGGTGTCGCTGACAGTGTCATTGTCTTAGTTACAATCGCGCGACTATGAAAACTTGAATTTAATTTACAATAAACTATTTTGATATTATGGTAGCAAAATTTTCTCGAAAAAAGGTAATAGGCTTTTGCAGGATTTTACTGTGCATATCCCTGTTAGTGTCATGTGAAAGTGAAATTAAACCTCTTCCCAGTTCAAGTAACGTGATAAAATCGTTTAAGGTGGAAAATGGGCAGGTAGGAAATGAGGTGATCAATCATCTCGATCACACGGTCAGCCTGACTATCCTCTCATACGTGGATCAAACCGCGATCTCTCCTTCTATTGATGTGGCCAATGGCGCGACTGTTTCTCCCCGGTCAGGAGAGGCCATCGATGTCTCGTCGGATCAACAATATACTTACACGGTGGTTTCCGCTTCCGGCAGGGAACAGTCGTGGACTGTCAGGTTTACCATTGCGGACGCCGATTACCAGGCATACATCATAACGAGCGCGGAGAATGATAACGCGTTAGGGATTCAAGGAGATCTTCTCCACAATGACAAGTACTGGGATCACGCCCAAGTTGATGTAGAATGGAATAATGGCGAAAAATGGCAGAAATGGCACGTGATATTTGATTCCGAAGAAAATGGATCAAGGTATTATAGCATAAGGAATATGTTTAGCGGGCTCTATCTATCGGCTCCTGATGGGGATGATTACGAGGGAGTTAACACCTATCAGGATCAATGGGACATCGAGAACCCCGATCTCCAATTATGGAGGCTCGATGACGAGGGAAACGGCCTGTATGCAATCGCGCATAAGCAAAGTGGATTGCTATTGACATCTGTGACAGACGCGACCGGTTATGGGGTCACGATACTCAAACCGAAAGGGGAAGGCGAAAGCCAGCAATGGCATTTGGAGAATATCGCTTTGGAAAGTTACCGGGATGTGGAGGTACAAAACTTCTTCAGGAGAAACGAACCTGGGATGGGAGCCGTGGCTTTCGACCAAGGGAACAGCATCCCCCTCACCTACGGGCCGAACAATGGAAAGGTATTGTGGATTACCGAAGACGCGTGGGATTCCCAGCAGATGTTAGGACCTGATGTGCTCAATGGCAATAGCTTCTTCAAGTACAACAACTCCATCATTATCCAACCCTCAAAAGACAACTGGAATCCAGCTGACGCTCCTATGCTCACGAATCCCGACACCAAGCATCCGGATAGGGTATACCAGGTGATGGATGTACCCGACGGCATGCATTGGACATGGCCCGGCACGGGACTGGAAATAGGTGACAAGGTCTATATCTACGCGGGAGAGGGCCGTGAGCTTGAAGCCCACGGCGCTGCCATATACGTGTTACACCAGGATGAGGGCACGTCGTGGAAAGTGGAACGCGAGACTCCCGTGAATGTTGGCGGACCCGACGGCATGGTGCGTGGTGATGATGGTTATGTCTATTGTTATAGCAATGAGTCTCTCGACCAGTTTGGATTTGAAACCAACGTGTTTGTAAGAAGATTCCTGGAAGAGGACCCGATGTTGGATTGGGAGTTCTGGGATGGATCGGGATGGACAGTGGATCCGGATGCAAAGCAGGCGATTGCCACATCGAAAGCTACAACCAGCGTGGGTAAAGTAGAAGATGTTTATGTCATGATGTCGATGGATCAGGGGTTCTTCTGCACCGATGAAAGAAACATCTATCTCTCATACGCGCCTTCGCCCGTGGGGCCATGGTCACCCAAGGTGAAGGTCTACGAGATAGAAGAGCATATCAACGGGGATAAGGCGCGTTTCTATACGCCCATTATTCATCCCTATTTCACGAATGACCGACGGGAGTTGTTGCTGACTTACTCCCTCAATTTCGCGGCATGTGACCAGGAAGATTTCTATTTTGATGAGCACGGAAGGAAAGCGCTTAACGCGTATTATTACAGGTTGAAAGCGATAAGGGTGCCCCTGTCTATGATTGGATTATAATATTTGGAAAGAAAGCATGTCTCCCTATTAAACATCGAGACCGTCTTGCCGTGCGCGGGACGGTCTCGGTTAGTATATGGCGTCCGGGTTATGATATATTGCCGATCCGGGTGATTGTCTCCTCAAATTGGTCGCTCTTGGTCATTGCTTTCCCTTTTACTTTGCTTTTATAGTTATACACGGTTTGAACCGAGTAGTGCAAGAAGTCAGCGATCTGTTTTACATCCGTGATTCCTAACTTGATAAGGGCAAATATCCGAAGTTCGTTATTCAGTTCACCCGGCTCAACCACGTACTCCTCCCCATTTTTAAGCAAAGAATTAAACTCCGTGACAAAATTTGGATACAATGCCAAGAAAGCTTTATCAAAGTTGGAATGGAGTTCAGCAATATCCTTTCCTAATTCCTCCGTTGATAGTTTAACTATATTCTTAACCTGACCGGTTTTTATATTCATTTTTACATCTTTCCGGAACTTATGAAGTTTATTGACGTAGACAGAACACTGGTTCATGAAGTAACCGATATAGTGTTCTTTCACGGTGTTCGCTTCATCAAGATTCCGGTTTAACTGCAATAGATTCTCATTCATGCCTCGAAGTTCCTTCCTGGCTTTCGAAACCGCTTTGACTTGAAGGTACAGGTAAAACAGCGTGATAATCAATACCAGCGCGAACAGGCTAGTAAGAATCGAGTAGTTTCGTAGATTTTCCTGCTGAGAGTAAATTTTTTGTAGATAGGTGTCTTCAATAATGGGTTGGACACGCGCGATTACCGAGTTTTTAAATCGTGCATTATAGAAAAGAGCGTCGTCCAGCGCTACCTTCATGTACCCGTAAGCCCTATCCACGTCACCATCTTCGTACAGGTTTACCGCTAAGGAAAGCAGCGCCTCATTTTCTTTAACCGCCAGCTCGATATCAGTAATTGCCGCTATCAGCAAGTAGTACTCTTCCTGGTCGTGATCATCCACGCGATTGTAGAACTTGGCCAGATTCATGGCTGCCATCGCGAAATCGTGTGTACCCCGCTTCTGGTCTTGAAAAATCGATAATAACAGCTCTTCCGCTTCAGTAAATAGCCCCTCGGATTGGAGCTTATGAATCAACTCTTTATTATACTCTTCCGAACCCTCTTCCACGAGGCCAATGACTTTGTTCCTGTATGCTTCTTTTTGTTCTTCATAATGTTGGGAATACCTTGAATCATTGGTGTAGAAAATGAGATTCTCGAAATACCGGATATGGTTCCAACAATACCGTGCTTTGTGGGTATCGGATAAATGGTCATAATCCAGCCGGTTAAAAATATCACTGGCTTGTAAGAACAACCCCGACAACGAGTAGAAATAAGATAATTGCAAAAGAGATTCTATTTGGACTTCCTTGTTATTGATACTCTCGGCTAGCAACAGGTTTTCAATGGTGTAATGCTCAGCGGAGTCACAGATAAAACTACTATATTCTTGGATAATACCCCGGTTAATATTTATTAGTTCGGCTGTATCCCTTGTAAATTTTTTCGCTTGCTTGTATGTGGCAATCTTTGCCTCTTTACTGGATGAATACGTTTCACGTTCTAAAATAACTCTATCCAGTTCGCTCAATAACGAGTCTAAATCTTGGGAAAGCCCAAAAAGATGGCTTGACCACAAGCAGGATAATAATATTAGGCACCATTCTCTCATATGGTAATGTAATAAAATGGAAAAGATATGTCTCCTGAAAAACTTAATACAACTGTTTAATGATCTAAAGATATACTTTTATACTCAAAGAAACAATTTCCATGTAAGCCTTTAACTTAAAAAACGACAAAACCAAGTGCGGATAAACATTTTACCGGCAAGCAGAGTCAAGCAGCAAGTGCAATTTACATTAATTGTTTGTAAAACTCAACTTTTGGTGTGCTGAAGCTTAATTTTTCTCTTGGTCGATTGTTCAATTTATGCTGTATTTGCTTTAATCTCCCCGGGGGATAGTCCTTGAATGATGCCCCCTTGGGGATGTATTGCCGGATGAGTTTATTCGCATTTTCAATCGCTCCTTTTTGCCACGATGAATAGGGGTCTGTAAAATATACGGGGACTCCCAGTCTTTTAGTTATCATTTCATGGCCGGCGAACTCCGTACCGTTATCCGTGGTGATGGTCTTTATTATATCCTTGTAGGGTAGCAGCATGTTAGCAAGCACTTTTGCCACCTCCTTGGAGTCCTTGCCCCGGGGCAGTTCCCTGGTCATTACCAGGTTCGTTTTCCTTTCGGTTACCGTCAAGATCACCTCCGATTGATTGGCTCCTATTATCGTGTCCATTTCAAAGTCACCGAACCGGCTCCCGTCGGCCTCCACGGGCCTTTCCCGGATGCTTCTCCGGTTGGGGATGCCCTTGACCGACCCCACCGGTCTCTTGCGGTGCTTGAGCTTGTGGCGGCAATGCGTGTAAAGGTCACCCCCGGCTATTTTGTCCTCCCGGATCCACTTGTAAATGGTCTCGTGGGAAACCCGGATTTGCTTGTATTTCTCCAAATAGCCGCTGATCTGCTTGGGAGACCATTCATCACGGACAAGCCGGAACACCTTCTGTTTGATCCACTCCGGGGTGTCCCTGTTCCCGGGCAAACGCTCCTTTCTCTCTTGTGCCATCTCGTGAGCCAAGCGCCAGGAGTAACCTCCATGTTTCTTCTTGTTACGACCCAGTTCCCTGGACACCGTTGAAGGACTGACTCCTATGGACTCTGCAATGGTTCGCTGGCTATCACCATTTTTTATACCTAAATAAATCGCGTACCTTTGTTCTGAAGTTAACTGTTTGTATTTTTTTTGTTTATTTCACCCCAAAAGTATACCAGTATTTCAATCCAAAAGTATACCATTTTAATTTAATATACAAGTATGTTTTACT
>Ga0265293_10004529_pt1 | contig 24396 bp, 18 predicted proteins | sample Munlanlewell138R_FD_192505 | JGI IMG/M metagenome (GOLD analysis project Ga0265293, IMG submission 192505) | Leachate microbial communities from a municipal landfill in Southern Ontario, Canada - Leachate well 138R | ecosystem: Engineered > Solid waste > Landfill > Unclassified | place: Canada...
CAGGGCATCGTCGCCACCGACCAGGGCATTTTCTACAAGATGCAGCAGATGGCTCCGGACAAGGAGTTGATCATTGCCCCCACCGCCGGCAACGGAGCGACCTGCCGCAGCTGCGCCAACTGTCCGTGGATGGCGATGAATCATCTCGAAAACATGATGCAAAGCCTGCAGTTCGGCGACAACGAAATCCACGTCGATCCCGAGACTGGCCGCCAGGCCATGGTGTCGCTGCAGCGGATGCTGGATTTCCGTGAGCAGCAACTCGCGGCCAGCGCCCCGGCGACCGTGGCGGGGGCTTGATCGGGCCCGAGTCGAGGTCTGGCGAAACCGGGGCGCAGCGCGAGCGCGGTGTCCGCGCCGATTCTGCTTGACCAATCGCCGGGCACACCCCTCGGTTCGCGGAGAGTGTCGGCATCCCCGATCAGCTCCACCCGGTTGTCACTGGCTGTGGTAGCGGACGCGCTGGTGTTCGGCCAAACGCCGGGTCGCTGGACCCTGATCGGCGCCGCCACTATCTTCTCTCCCATACTTACGTCGCCCCTGAGGCGGGTCGTGGCACGCAAGGCTGAAAGCGCCGGGAAAGCCGTGTCACCGATACTGCACTGTAATGTTTGCGCCCCGCACGACGACATTCGTTGGGTATCCGTGGCGTTAGCATCCCCTTCCGGACTCTCGTGCAATCCGGCAGCCGGTGGGATCCTGGAAGCAAGGAGTTGTCGACGATGCGAATCCTCGTTGCCGAAGACGATAGCGATATCGCCGCCGGCGTATGTGCATCCCTGCAGCGTCAGGGGCACGCGGTCGATCACGTCAGCGACGGCGCGCAGGCCGATTCCGCGCTGACGTCCACCAGCTACGACATGCTGATCCTGGACCTGGGATTGCCGTCCCTGGAAGGAACCGCCGTCCTGCAACGCCTGCGCCAGCGCGGCGACAGCCTGCCCGTGCTGGTGGTCACCGCGCGCGACGGCCTGCAGGAACGGGTGCGGACGCTGGACCTCGGTGCCGACGACTACTTGATAAAACCCTTCGCAGTGGACGAACTCGAAGCGCGGGTGCGCGCCCAGCTGCGCCGGGTCACCAGCAACGGCAAGCCCGAGCTGCGCATCGGCCGCCTGCGCCTGGATCTGCCCGGCCACCGGGTGTGGGTGAACGAGCAGGCGCTGGAGCTTACCGCACGCGAATTCGGGCTGCTCTCCGCACTGGCCACCCGCCACAATCGCATAACCTCACGGGCGCAGCTGGTCGAGGCATTGTGCAACTGGGACGAAGAGCTGACCGACAACGGCCTGGACATCGCCGTCCACCGCCTGCGCCGCAAGCTCCGCCCCGGCGGCATGGGCATACGCACCGTGCGCGGACTCGGCTACATGCTCGAGGAAAGCGGCGAATGACCACGCGCCGGCCCAGCCTGCGCCGGCGGCTGCTGGCATTCCTGGCCTTGCCGATGCTGGCGCTGCTGTTGCTCAATGCCGTCATCACCTATCGGATCGCGCTGGCCTACTCCAACCACCTCCACGACCGCAACCTCGCCGATGACACGTTGTCCTTCGCCCGCATGCTGGAGACCATGACGGTCAGCGACGAGCTGTCTCCGCAAGTGCGCTTTCTGCTCGAATACGAGCCAGGCGGCCACGGCTATTTCAATGTCGACAGCCTCAAGCACGGCACATTGAGCAGCAATGCCGATTTCAGCGGGCTGCCGCAGGCCCAGAACTGCGACAGCACGCGGCCCAAACTGTACAGCGGCGAGCTCGATGGGGAGAGGGTGCGGTTGGCGACGCTCTGCATCCAGAGCAGCGGTGATCCGGAGGACCACCTTGCCGTCACCGTCGCTGAAACTTTCACCGACCGCCGTCACCGCGCTCAGGAAATCCTGATCATCACCATCCCCATGATGACCTTGCTGATTCTCTGCGTCAGCGCGCTGGTCTGGTTCGGGGTGAACCACGGCCTGAAGATCCTGCGTCCGCTCACCCTCCGCCTGGCCGAGCGCAATCGGGGCCTGGCGCCGATTTCCAGCCCGGACGTGCCGCTGGAGATCCTGCCCCTGATCGAAACCATCGACGGACTGTTTGGCCGCCTTGCCGAGATGATCGCCCTGCAGGACCGGTTCGTGGCCGATGCCGCTCACCAATTGCGGACGCCCCTGGCGGGAATCAGCCTGCATGTGGACCGCGCTTTGAGCGCCACCGACGACAGGACTCGGGCCGCTGCACTGGAGCATGTGCGCCGCCTCAACCAGCGCACGGCTCGCGTCTCGGGTCAGCTGCTGGCGCTGACCCGCGCCCAGTCGTCGCCGGCGATCATGGAACCGTTGCTGGTGTCGGGGCTCGTGCCCGAATGGGTTGCCGCGCGCGTACCCGAGGCAATCCGTGCGGATGTCGACCTGGGCTACCAGCCGCCGGAACAGCCGCTTTCGGTGCTCGGCTACGCCCCGGCGTTGCAGGAGGCTGTGGACAACCTGATCGACAACGCTCTGAACTACGCCGGCAAGGGCGCCACGGTCACGGTCGGCCTGTTGGCGCTGGATGAGGACTGGATCGAACTCTATGTGGAGGACGATGGTCCAGGAGTGGACGCGGCGGTGATGGCCCGCCTGGGCGAGCGCTTTTTCCGGGTGCCGGGCACACAGGAAAGCGGCACTGGCCTGGGTTTGGCCATCGCGCATGAGGCGATGGAGCATTTCAGTGGCCGGATCCTCTATCAATCTGTCGTGCCGCACGGGCTCAAGGTGGCGATACGGTTGCCGCGGCTGAAGCCCATCTGACCCATCCCCACTGGTGAAAGGCTGGCGAAAAGGGCGGCTGCGATCCTTCCGTCCATCCTGCTGAAAGGTGAATGACGCAACAATGCTTGGATCCCATGAATTCTTTTTCGAAGGCGGCCGCAACGGCGTGCTGCTGATCCACGGGTTGACTGGCACCCCGATGGAAATGCGCCTGCTGGGCAGGGGGCTGGCCAGTGCCGGGTTCACCGTGCATGGCGTGCAGTTGCCGGGGCACTGCGGCAGCGCCGAGGACTTGATCGCCTCCCGTTGGCAGGACTGGTACGCCGGCGTCGAACGCGCGGCCGGGGCGTTGCGCAGTCGGGTCGACAACCTGTTCGTTGGCGGCCTGTCGATGGGGGCGGTATTGGCGCTGGCGCTGGCCGCCGAGCAACCGGACCGGGTTGCCGGTGTCGGCGTGTACGGCGCCACGTTCCGCTATGACGGCTGGAACATTCCGGTGGTGGCGCGGCTGTCGTTTCTGTTGCCGCTGTTCAAGCGGCTGGGTATCGGCCGCAACCGCATGTTCATGGAGGAACCGCCCTACGGCCTGCGCGACGAGCACATCCGCGCCCGGGTCAGTGCCTCGATGCTGGCCGGCGACAGTGCCACTGCCGGCCTGCCCGGCAATCCATGGCCGGCGCTGGCAGAGATGTACCGGCTTTCGGCCTGGGCGAAGCCGCGCCTGCCCAAGGTCACCGCCCCCTGCCTGATCGCCCATGCCCGCGACGACGACATCGCCAGTCTGGCCAATGCGCAACTGGTCGCCGACCGGGTCAGCGGGCCGAGTGAGATGCTGATCCTGGACAACAGCTACCACATGATCACCATTGACCGCGAACGGCGTCTGCTGATCGAGCGCAGCGCGCGCTTCTTCAATGCCATCGCCCAAGGCCGTCCGGTGGCCACGGCTGCCTGATATGTCGCCACTGGTCATTGTGCTGTGGTTGCTCAACGTGCTGCTGGATACCGGCGGCCAGCTCGCGTTCAAGGCCGCCGCTGCCGACCCGGACGCCGGCGAAGGCATGGCCCGCTGGAAGCACATGCTCGCCCGCCCGTGGCTGGGGCTGGGTATCGCCTGCTATATCGCGGAATTCGTGGTCTGGATCGCTTTCCTCTCGCTGGTGCCGCTGTCGCGCGGGGTGCTGCTGGGGTCGATCAATATCGTCGCGCTGATGATTGCCGGCCGCATCCTGTTCAAGGAACGCCTGACCCGCCTGCGGGTGGTCGGCATGTTGCTGGTCAGCCTGGGAGTGGCTGTGGTGGGGGCCGCCGGATGAAGCGCCTGTATCTGGTGGGTTTTCCGCTGCTGATGGCCTTCGATACCCTGGCCCAGCTCTGCTTCAAGCTCGCTGGCGATGGTGCGTTACCGGTCGAGGCCAGCCTTGCCTGGTTGCTGCGCGTGCTTTCCCAGCCCTGGGTGTATGGGGCGATCTTCGGTTACATCGGCGCCTTCTTCACCTGGATGAGCCTGCTCCGGCAAGCGCCGATCGGACCAGCCTTCGCCGCCTCGCATCTGGAGGTGGTCAGTGTATTGCTGCTCTCGGCGTTGCTGTTGCACGAACCGGTCGGCCCGGTCCACCTGCTGGGGGCCGCGCTGATCGTGGCCGGTATCCTGTGCCTGGGGATCGCCGAATCCGCCGATCCGCACGCACCGCCCGGCAATGGCGGCGCGCACGGATGATCCGGCGTTTCCCAGGCGAACTGCCGCCGAGCGCAGGGCTGCCGCTGCAGTGGCGGGACTTTCTGCCGGGAGGTCAGCCGCTGGGCGAGGCGCTGGCGCAGCTGTTCGGCACGCCGGTCATGCAGCTCGAATGTTCGGGCACTTCCGCTCTGCGAATCGCCCTGATGACGCTTCAACAGCAGCAGCCGCAACGCCGCGCGGTCATCGTGCCGGCGTACACATGCCCGTTGGTCGCCATTGCCGTGCACAGCCTCGGTCTGGAACTGCGCCTGTGCGACCTGCGCGCCGGGCATTTCGACCTCGATCCGGACGCGCTGGCGGCGCTCTGCGATGCGCGCACGCTGGCCGTGGTGCCCACCCACCTCGGCGGCCGCGTCGCCGACGTGGCAAGCGCCCGCACCATCGCCTCCCGCCACGGCGCCTTCGTCATCGAGGACGCCGCTCAGGCGCTCGGCGCCTTCAGCCAGCAGCAGAGCGTGGGCCTCTATGGCGATATCGGCATCTTCAGCCTGGCTGCCGGCAAGGGCCTGAGCCTGTTCGAAGGCGGCTTGGTGGTGGCCCGCGACCCGGAACTGCGCGAAGCGTTGAAGCGTACCTCGCGGCGGGAAATCCCGCCCGGCCGCGGCTGGGAGCTGCGCCGCTGCGTGGAACTGCTCGCCCTCGCGATATGCTATCGCCCCCACCTGCTGCGCGCCGCCTATGGCCGACCATTGCGGCAGGCGCTGGCCGCCGGCGAACCCGAACAGGCCGTCGGCGATGTCTTTCCTCTACATATTCCCCAGCACCGGGTAAGCCGCTGGCGCCAGAATGTGGGCTGGCACGCCGCCGCCCGCTTGCCGTCCTTCCTGGAGCAGGGGCGGCAGCGCGCCCGCTACTGGAAATCACGGCTGCAACAGTTGCCGGGCCTGCGGGTGCTCGACGACTTGCCGGGCGACGAGGGCGTCTGGCCGGTGCTGATGCTGCGGCTGCCGACCGCCAGCCGGCGCGACGCGGCGCTGCGACAGCTCTGGGCAAGCGGCTTGGGCGTCAGCCGGATGTTCATCCATGCGTTGCCCGACTACGCCTACCTGCGCGGCCTGGTGCCAGCCCCGGATGTGCCCAATGCCCGCGACTTCGCCGCGCGGACTCTGACTCTGGGCAACAGCCCGTGGCTGGACGAGGCCCGCTTCGAAACCATCATCGGGCAGCTCGAATCCGTCCTGCGAGGGGGCGGCTAATCCTCCGTCGGCGGCGGTGGGTGCGCGCCTCTCGCCACCGCGGCCGGCGCTCCCGCCGCTGACGGCGACTGATGCTGCACCGGTATTGGCTCGCAGTTCTCGCTGAAGGCGACTGGGCCCAACTTCCAGCCCAGTGGATGCCGCACCGCCCCCCAGAAGCGGCGGACCGCGTGCCACTGCATGGCGATCACCCCGCGGCCGTTGTCGGCATCCACCACCGGGTCGGCAACGCCAGTGGGGCGGACCGGCTCGCCGTACAGGGCGGTACCGAACAGGATGTCCCAGAACGCCAACACCTGGCCGAAATTGCAATCGTGCAGCCCCGGCCTTGCCGGGTCCACGATCATGTGGTGCAGGCGGTGGAAAGCCGGATCCACCAGCACCCGGCTGCCCCAGCGGCCGAAGCCGAAGCGGACGTTGGTGTGCGAATAGTTCTGTACCAGTTCGCCGATCAACATCAGCGCTGCGAATTCGTCCACCTCGACGCCGGCCAGCAGGCCCACGCCGGCCAGGATGAACGACTGCAGCATGCCGTCCAGCCAACTGCCGCGGTCGTTGGACCAGCAGTTGAGCTGGCGCTGGCTGTGATGCAGGCTGTGCAGTGCCCACCACCAGGGAATCGCATGTTGGGCACGGTGCATCCAGTAATAGACCAGGTCGTAGAGCAGATAATAGATGACGAACAGGATCCATGGATGGTCCTGGAACCAGGGTACCCAGTGGCGCAGTCCATACGCTGCGGAAGCGGTTTCCGCCGTGCCGTCCAACGTGGCCAGCGGCGCCAGCATCAGGTAGCTGAACAGCGGGAACAGCCCCAGCAGCATCAATAGAGTGTAGGTGCGGTCGATCCGCGTCAGGCGCCGTTCATGCCAGTGCTCGGCCGGCCACAGGCTTTCCAGTGGCCGGAACACACCGGCGATCAGGGCCAGCTGCAAGGCCGTCAGCAGCAGCGCGACGGCGATGGCGTAGGGATCGTCGTGGCGCCCGAGGTGGTGCAGCGGCGGCGCGACCACATGATCCGCCAGCCACACCACCGGCGCCCAGCCGTGCACTGTCATCTCAGCGCGACTCCGCCACGGGGACTGCGGCCAATGCCGTCAGCAGTTGCCGGTTCACTTCGCGCTGCTGCACCTGCCAGTCGTGCAGGGTCGCGCCAGGGATGTCCGGCTGCCCGTCCAGCGCCGACAGCATGCGCTTGAGCCGGCTGTGGTACCGGTACTGGGACACCTCGCCGGTGATGTCGCTGCCCACCAGCGCGCCGGCATGCAGCCCTTCGATGATGGCCAGCGCATGCTCGAGCTGGAAGCGTCCCTGATCCCAGTTGGTGCGCGCCACCTCCTCGGCGAACACGTCCTTGTCGATGGACAGGTAGGTGGGCTGCGGCTGCCTGCGCTGCTCTTCGATGAAGGCCTCCACCAGCGCGCCGGGAGTGGCAAAGCTGCGAAAGCGCCGGCCCATGCCGAGGCGGTGTGCCCAACGCACCGGCACGCCCATGCTCCAATAGGTGAGCCGGCCGGCCAGCAGCGGCAGCCAACGGTTTTCCCAGACATGCGCGCTGCCGATGTCGTGGGAGGTGATGCCCAGCACATGGACATGGCTGACCTGCGGCAGCGCCGCCGCCCAGCTGATCCACGAGCCGCAGTGGATGCCCAACGGATAGCGCATGTTGTCCGGGTGATTGTCGAGCACCACCAGCTGGTACGGGCGCGGGGCGGCGAGCCGCCGGATCAGTGAATAGCTCAGGTGATGGAAGTCGCCGCTGCCGATCAATAGCGGGCCGTGGCGTGCCGGCAACTGGCGGGCGAGCAGGGCGGAAAAGCGCCGCAGGCTGGCCCGCGAACAGGCGAAGCGCATTTCCTCCTGCCACTCGTGCAAGGCCAGCACCTGCTCGCCGCCGAGCGGCAGCACCGAACGGTCGATATCCACTACGACCGGAGCACGCATCGCCTCAACCTCCGCCATCGGCCTCTCCCTGGAACAGGTGCGCGCACCTGCGCAGCAGCGCCCGCAACAGCGGGTTGCGGGCGCGCACCGCGTGCCAGGTGGGGGTGATGCTCGCCCCGAGATAGCGCTTGATACGCGAGTCGGTCCAGCCGGCGACGTAGTGGCTCAGGCCTTCGTCCAGCGCATATTGGAGGTTGTGTATCCAACTGACGAAATACAGGTTGTGCTCGCGCGCCTGCGGATAGCGGAAGCCGACGTACTTGTCGACCAACTTGCCTTCGTAGAGGTAGCACAGGTTCCAGCCGATCAGCTCGCGGTCGTCGTAGTAGAGGAACATGCGCCCGCTGCTGTTCCGGTCCTGCAGCAACGACTTGAAGAAAGCCTCGGAAAGCAGGTCGAAATGCACCTGGCTCTGCGCGTGGACGTTCAAGTACAGCGCGTAGCAGCGGCGCACGGCGCCATCATCGAACCATGGGTGGCCGGTTTCCAGGCAGCGGATATCCAGGCCGGCGCGGGCGTTGAGCTTGCGCCGGATATCCTTGCGCCGGCTGGCCGAAAGCCGCGCCAGGTATTCATCGACGGATTCGAAGTCGATCGCGACCCAGGCCAGCGGCATGCCTTCGAGCAGCACGAATCCGTTGTGCGCCAACGCATCGGCGAAGGCCGCGGCCTGGCGGTTCTCGCGCACCCCGAGCAGGGGCGAATCCAGTGCCAGGTCTTTCACGATCAACAGGCGGCTGTCGCCGGCGTGGCGCTGCAGGATGTCGTCCACCAGGGCCTGCGGATCGGCCGCATGGGGCAAGGGCATGTACTCTGTGGCGGTGCAGCCCACGAAGCGCGTCCGCCAGTGCAACCAGCGTTGCCAATGGCGGTGGCCCGGCAGGGCTTTCAGGCGCTGGCCCAGGCTTTTGTCCAGCGTGGTGGTGAGGTCGAAATCGGTCACGAACACCGGCACGCCCGACGGCAGTTGTGCCGCGTCGAAGCCCTCCGGCGGGTAGGCGACGAACTGGCGGATCAATATACCCGGTTCCAGCGCGGTGTCGTATCTGCAGTTCATCGCGATCAGGATCGCCGGGTCGCCAACACCGCATCCAACGCGGCGACGCCGGTGTCCGTCAGCCTCGCCAATGGCGGCGGCGCTGATTCATCGACGCCTCTGTGCAGGTGCGCGAGGATAGGTTCGTCGATCGCGGTATGGTGAGCGTCCACGTCGCGCGCTCCATTCATCTCGTGTCCTCCCGATTGGGTCCGGGCCCGCCGCTGTCGCGGCTTACTTGGCTTTGGTGATCAGCTGGTCGAGCAACGCGATCGCGGTATCGATCTCCTCGTAGGTGATATCCAGCGATGGCGCGAAGGTGATGACGTTCTTGTACCGGCCACCGACATCCAGCACCAAGCCCATGCGCTTGCCCTTGTACAGCAGGTCGCCGGCCAGGCCGATATCGACCATGCGATCGAGTAGTTCCTTGTTGGGGGCGAAGCCATCGGCAGCGCAGATTTCCGCGCGCAATGCCAGCCCCAGCCCGTCGACGTCGCCGATTTCCGGATATTTCTTCTGCAACTCGCGCAGGCCGTCGAGGAAATACGCGCCCTTTTCCGGCACGGTGCGCTCGTAATCCATTTCCTTGCCCAACTTCAGTACTTCCAGGCCCAGGCGGGTGCCCAGCGGGTTGGAGTTGAACGTGGAATGGGTGGAACCCGGCGGGAACACGGCCGGATTGATCAGTTCCTCGCGCGCCCACAGACCGGACAGCGGGTTCAGGCCATTGGTCAGTGCCTTGCCGAACACCAGCACGTCAGGGGTGACGCCGAAGTGCTCGATCGACCACAGTTTGCCGGTGCGCCAGAAGCCCATCTGGATCTCATCGACCACCAGCAGGATGCCGTATCTGTCCAGCACCCGCTTGAGACCGCTGAAGAAGTTGCGCGGCGGGATCACATAGCCACCAGTGCCCTGGATCGGCTCGACGTAGAGCGCCGAGTACTCGGCCTGGCCGGCATTGGGATCCCACACGCCGTTATACTCGCTCTCGAACAGGCGCTCGAACTGGTGCACGCAGTGGTCGGAATACTCGTCCGGGGTCATGCCCGTTGGGCGGCGGAACGGATACGGGAACGGGATGAACATCGCGCGCTCGCCGAAATGGCCGTAGCGGCGGCGGTAGCGGTAGCTGGAGGTGATCGCCGAGGCGCCGAGGGTACGGCCGTGGTAGCCGCCCTCGAAGGCGAACATCAGGCTCTTGCCGCCACTCGCGTTGCGCACGATTTTCAGCGAATCCTCGACCGCCTGCGCACCGCCGACATTGAAGTGCACGCGGCCATCAAGTCCGAATTTCTCCTTCGCATCCATTGCGATGGTCTTGGCCAGCTGCACGCGGGTCGGATGCAGGTACTGACTGGCGACCTGCGGCAACTGGTCGATCTGGTCCTTGAGCGCGGTGTTCAGCCGCTGGTTTGCATAGCCGAAATTGCATGCCGAGTACCACATCTGCAAGTCCAGATAGGGCGTGCCCTGGGCATCGAACATGTAGCTGCCCTCGCAGCGGTGGAATATCCTGGGCGGGCTGACGTAGTGCACCGTGTCGCCGAAGGAACTATAACGGGCCTCATCGGCAAGCAGCTGGGAGTCGTCGATCATGGTTGTCATGTTCTTGTCGAATAAAGTCATGGTGTTTTCCTGGAAAGTGAGTGTTGGCCTGCCGGCAGAGCTCAAACGGGCAGCGCGCTTGGCAGAGGCTGGTGCTCGGGCGCCAGGCTGCCATCGAGGAGGCGCGGCAGCAGTTCCGTCGCGTCCTCGAAGCCCGCGATGGGGAGGTAGGGAATCCCGGCCGAGCGGCAATGCTCGATGAGCCGGTTTTTCGCGAAAACGAAATCGACACGGTTGGCCACGCAGAAATCGGAAGCGCCATCGCCAATCAGCAGTACCCGATCGTACGCTCCACCGAGCCCGCGATTAGCGATGCTGCATTTGCAGGTGCCACTGCTGCAGCCTTTCGCTTGCGATGGCGATTCGAGCGTCCAGCGATCGGGCGACCTCGCCACCAGATGGTTGGCCGACACCGGCATATCCTGCAGATCGTGGCGGGCGAGGATCCGCCGTATCGTATAGTCCAGGCCGTCGCTGACGATGCGCAGCGGCACCTTGGCCGCCGCGGCCTGCCTGACGAACCCGGGGAAACCGTGATCGATGCGCACGGCATCGAGATGCGCATCCAGCGTCTGCCGGTCCAATTCCAGTAACTCCACCTGACCGCGCATGCATTGCCGCGACCCGATGCGCCCGGCGCGCCAGTCATCCTCGAGCTGCTGCCAGCCCGGACGGCCGTATTCGCTGAGCAGCGAGTCGATCACATCCTCCACGCTCACCGTGCCATCGAAATCACAAAGGATCGTCCAGCTCATTCAATATTCCACCATCTTGAGGGAACCCGGGTACATGCCCCGAACCGTGGTTGACGGTTCTGGATACAGAACTCTAGGCAGGATTTCTTTCGCGCTCCTTTCTCGACGCGCCTGGTCCTGAAGCATTGGGTCTCGAGGCGGCACACCGGGTGCCGGAGAACAGGTGGTTGCCGGGCGACGCCGTCCAGAGCGTGGGATGCGCCGAGGAACGAAGCGCACCGCGGGAACTGCCGTGATGAAAATGTTCTTATGTATAGCCGCCTAATCTAACCATCGACAGGCCCTGATCCAGTCGTTGCACCCTCGCGGATTTCCATCACCTTCGAGCTTTCCGAAGCGAAGAGCGGCGTTGATTGGGGATGACAAAAATTGCGGGAGAGAACTGGAGTTCAATGGCGTCGCTGGAATATCGGCTGATGTGCTACAAGGCTATGGCCATTCCTCGGGCGTTCACGAAAGGCCAGGGATTGCCGTGGAGGGAGAGGGCGCTCCGATCTCGGCGGGACGGCGTTTCAGGCGCCCGGGCTCAAAGATTCTTGGTCTTTTCCTCCAATTGCGCGACATCCCGCAGGCGCTGCTCGAGCATGGCGTTTTCGCGGTAGTTCTGCTTGACCAGCCGCTGGGCGTAGCCCAGTTGCTGGCGGGCCTTGTCGAACACTCCGATCAGCACGAAATACTCGGCCCGCGCTTTGTGTACGGCGACGATGTCGCCGGCCAGGCCACTGACTTCCGCCAGCTGGAACCACACCTCGGGGTCTTCGGGGCGCTTGCGGCTGAGATCCTCGAGGACCTGCTGCGAGGCGTTGTAATCGCCTTGCTTGAGAAAGATTTCCGCCTTGTTGCGCTGCAGGGCGTAATTGTTCTTGTGAAGCCGTTCGAGGCCGGCGATGCGGCCGAGAGCGTCCTCGTACTTGCCGGCACTGGTTTCGAGATCGAGGGCGGCGAGTTGGAGAGTCAGGTTGCGAGGTTCTTCGTCGAGCATCGGCGCGAGGGTTTGCCAGGCCTGGTCGTGTTTGCCGGCCAGGGCCAGGGCCAGGGCCAGGCCGTAGCGCGAAGCGCGTTTCGACAGGCTCTCGCCATCGAGCTCGCTGGTAAAGCGGTTGATCGACTTCTGGGCATTGCCATCGATGTAGATCAATGCCCGGGCGCGCATGTAGGTGTACTGGGCCGAAGCCGGGTAGTGTCGCGCCGGGTAATTGCCAATGCGGTTGCGGGCGTCGGCTATCCGGCTTTCCGTCAGCGGGTGGGTGAGCAGGAATTCCGGCGGTCGCTGCCCGGTAAAGCGGGTGGCGGCGAGCATCCGTTCGAACATGTTGGACACCGCCTTGGGGTCGCGTCCCGAGCGGTACAGGGTTTCGATACCGATGCGATCGGCCTCCTGTTCATTCTGGCGGCTGTAGCGCAGGGCGCTGTCGAGGGCCGCGGCCTGGGTGGCGGTGATGGCCGCCATGCCGGCGTCGCCGCCCACCGTGGCGGCGAGGATGATGCCGGCCAGCAGTCCGGCCATGGTGCCCATGGAGCTGGCGCGCTGATTCTGTACCCCACGGGCGAAGTGCCGCTGGCTCAGGTGGGCCAGTTCGTGGGCGAGCACCGAGGCCAGTTCGTCCTCGCTTTCGGCGAAGCGGAACAGGCCGGTATGGGCGCCCACCACGCCTCCCGGCACGGCGAAGGCGTTCATCGTCGAATTGTTGATCACTACCAGTTCGAGACGCGGGTTGTCCAGGGCGCTGTAGCCGGCCAGATCGTAGAGCAATTGCTCCAGATAGAGTTGCAGCTCAGGATCGTCGAGGGTCTGCACCCGGCTGCGGAAAGCGCGCAGCCAGGCGCGGCCGAGTTCAAATTCCTGCTGGAGGGAGATGACGCCGGAGGTGGCGTCGCCGAGCACCGGCAGGTCGAAATCGTTGGCGTCACTGCGCGACACCGCCAGTGCGCCGGTCAACAAGACCAGGAACAGCAGGAGTTGCGCGGCCAGTGCCTGTAGAGGTGATCGGGTGATAATGGTCGTGCTCCGGTTGAATGGGCCATGCCCGCAGGGATAGTGCAATGATGGTAACCCAAGGGGCTTGCCTGGCGCCATGCGCGTCGGGCAGGGTGAATCTTTGGACAGGCCGACCGCTGTCCGGTTCCGTTTCGCTGGCCGGCGACAGAGCCTGAACTGACAAACAGAATCCGATGTCATACCATGGGCAGCGGCGGCCTGGGCCGATTCTGCCGGTGGTGCCGCCCATGTCCGGCCGGGCGATAGCGCCTGAACATCACCCATCATCACGAGGAATACCTATGCCCTTTGCCACCAGAGGCTGTTCAACCTCGTTCCCGGTACCCCTGACGGAGCAATAGCAGCATGATGCGACTGCGCACGATTTTTCTTCTTACCCTGCTTCACTTGCTGGTAGTGGGCTGTTCCCCTGAGGACGGGGATACATCGGCCCGCTCCGCCGAGCAGCCGGCGCCATCCACCCGCGTACAAAAGCAGGCCGCGCCACCCTGGTACGTGGGGGGCAGCAAGGCAGAGCGGGGTGAGGGGGCGGTGTACCGCAGCCCCAACGACACCCGGCTGTACCGGGCTCTGACACTCGACAACAGTCTCCGGGTGTTGCTGATCTCCGATCCCGACGCCGACAAGGCCGCCGCATCGCTGAGCGTCAATGTCGGCAGCTTCGACAACCCGGCTGATCGCGAGGGGCTTGCCCATTTCCTTGAGCACATGCTGTTTCTCGGCACCGATGAATACCCCGAGCCGGGTGAATACCAGGCATTCATCAGCGAGCACGGCGGTATGCACAACGCCTATACCAGTCTCGAGGAGACCAATTACTTCTTCGATGTGGACGCGCCTCACCTGATGGCGGCCCTCGACCGTTTTTCACGCTTTTTCGTCGCTCCGCTGTTCAATCAGGATTACGTCGATCGCGAGCGCCATGCGGTGGAATCCGAATACCGGCTCAAGATCAAGGACGATTCCCGCCGTGAATGGGATGTATTGCGGGAGCTGGCCAACCCCCAGCACCCTTTTGCCAAGTTCTCGGTGGGCAATCTCGAGACCCTCGCCGATCGCGACGATAAACCGGTGAGAGACGATCTGCTGGCGTTCTACCAGCACTATTATTCGGCCAATATGATGACGTTGGTGGTGCTGGGCAACGAGGACCTCGACAGTCTGGAAGCCGCGGTGGAGCAACGATTCAAGGAGGTCCCCAACCACAGTCTCGTTATCGACGACCATGATGCGCCGTTGTTTACCCGGGAGCTGCCGTTCAAGGTCGCCATCGTTCCGGAAAAAGACCTGCGCCAGTTGAGTATCAGCTTCCCGTTGCCGAGCGTCGTCGAACTGTGGCCGACCAAGCCGGTGGAATACCTGAGTCACCTGCTCGGTCACGAAGGGGAGGGCAGCCTGCTGGCCGAGCTGAAGCGGCTGGGCCTCGCCGAGGCCCTGGGCGCAGGGCTGGTCTACGATAGCCGCGCCGGCGCCCTGTTCAGTGTCAGTATCACCCTGACCCGCGACGGGGTTGAGCGCAGCGACGCCATCACCCAGGCATTCTTTGAATGGCTGGCGCTGGTGCGCAACCAGGGGCTTGAGCCATGGCGCTACGGTGAAGTGGCCGATCTCAGCGAGATAGCCTTCCGCTTCGCCGAAAAACAGTCCGCCAGTTCTTATGTCCGCCAGCTCAGCACCCTGATGCACACCTATCCGGCCGCGGAGGCGGTGCGCGGTCCCTATCTGTTCGAGGCCTATGACGAAGACGTGCTTGCCAAGGTGGCTGCCCATCTGCGACCCGACAACGCCTTTGTCACACTGATGGCCGAGGGCGTGCCGACCGACCGGCACAGCGCGTTTTACCAAGTTCCCTACGGTGTCGAGGCCCTGGATGCCGAAGAGATCGGTCCCGGCGGCATGCAGTCGGCTCTGCCCGGTCTCGCCCTGGCCTTGCCGGAGGCCAACGCCTATATCCCGGAACACCTGCTGGTGTTGAAGCCGGACGATGCCTCGGCGATACCGAGGCGTGTCGCCGGTGAAGAGCAGGGCATCGACCTGTGGTTCTACCCCGACGCCAAGTTCAACACACCAAGGGCTCTGTTCGAGGCGCGCATCGCGATTGCCGGCCTGAAAGACCGCCGCCGCGAAACACTCCTCGATCTTTATCGAGCCCTGGTTCTCGACCAGCTTTCTTCCCGTACCTATCCCGCCGCCCAGGCCGGGCTCAACTTTGATCTTGCCCGCTGGGACAACGGCCTGGCCCTGGTGGTGCAGGGCTACAGCGAGAAGCAGCCGTTGCTGGTGGCCGATATCGTCGAGGTGATGGCGGCTCCGGAGTGGGATTTCTCCCGCTTCGAATTGGTCAAGAACCGCTTGTTGAGGCAGTGGCGCAATACGGCCAAGGACTGGCCGATCAGCCAGGTGTTTGCCCGGGTCGGTCCGTTGCTGCGCGATGCCTGGCTGCCCCTCGAAAAAGCCGAAACTCTGGAGAGCCTTACTCTCGCCGACGTCCAGGCCTTTGCCGCCGAACTCTACGGCCGCAGCCACGCGCGCTTCTACGCCGGCGGCAACCTCGACAGGACGGTAGCGGAGGCACTGGCGGGCAGTGTCAACGGCGGCCTCAAGCTCCATGCCGCCGGTTCCGACGCCATCGAAATCCGCTATCGGGTCAACAATCTGGCCTCCTTGAGCCCGCTGCCGGCCTTTGATGTCTATGTCGATCACTCCGACAATGTCGCGCTGTTGTTCCTGCAGGGACATGAGGACACCCTGGAGGAGCGGGCGCGGTTCGCCCTGCTGCAAAAAGTGACCGAGGCGCCGTTCTATTCCGACTTGCGCACCGAGCGGCAACTCGGCTACGTGGTGGGCAGCAGCATTTCGCCCATGCACCGGGTGCCGGGTCTCATGTTCTATGTCCAGTCCCCGACCCGGGACAGCGCTGGCCTACGCGACGAAATCGAGGGTTTTTTCCACCGCCAGGAGGCGCAGATCGCCGCGCTCGACGAAACGGCGCTCGAGCGTATCCGCCAGGCAGTGCTCGCCGATATCGAGGAAAAGCCAAAAAATCTGATGGAACTCGCGGGGCGTCACCTCGAATCCCTTCACCTGGGTTACAATGGGTTCGACTTCCGCGAGCAACTGGCGGAAGCTATCAGAGTGGTAGGGGTCGATGATCTGCAAGCGGCCTACCAGCGAGTTTTCGATGATCGCCAGGAAGGCCTGTGGCTGCTGTCTTCCCGGGATGAAGCTCATCAGGTGCTGGACCGCGAGGCCCGGGATGCTGTAGTAGAGGGCGTATTCAGCTATCCCCAGTAGAGTGCCCTCGCCTTTGACCGCAATGGTCGGGGCCGCTAACGGTGGCGGCCCTCGTTCCTCAACCCATTCATGGCCCGATCAGAGCCGGGTATCGCGCCGGGGGATGGCCTTCGGGCGATGGTTTCTCCCGGGAGCGACATCGTGTTTAGCGCCAAAACTCTGTAGAATGAAAACGTTTTTGACTTGCGAGGTAGTTGAAAAGTAATGCACCAAGATACTGATCCGATGGAAACCCGGGAATGGCTCGAGGCGTTGGAGTCTGTCATTAAATTTCAGGGCGAGGAGCGGGCAGGCTTCCTGGTCAAACAACTTCTCGACAAGGCCGCCGATGCCGGCATCCCCACCCCGAACGCCATCACCACGCCGTTTCACAACACCATCCCCCCCGCCCTCGAGAAACGCATGCCCGGCGACCTGTTCATGGAGCGCCGCATCCGCTCCCTGGTGCGCTGGAACGCCCTCGCCATGGTGATGCGCGCCAACAACAACGACGACGGCCTCGGCGGCCATATCTCCACCTTCTCCTCCGCCGCCACCCTCTACGACGTCGGCTTCAACTACTTCTTCCGCGGCCGCAACGACCAGCACCTCGACGACCTGATCTACTTCCAGGGCCACAGCTCGCCGGGCATCTACGCCCGCTCGTTCCTCGAGGGCCGCTTCGACGAGGCCCAGCTCGACAACTTCCGCCGCGAAGTGGGCGGCAACGGCCTGTCCTCCTACCCCCACCCGTGGCTGATGCCGGACTACTGGCAGTTCCCCACGGTGTCGATGGGCCTCGGCCCGATCCAGGCGATCTACCAGGCCCACGTGATGCGCTACCTGTCGGCCCGCGGGCTGGTGCCGCGCGGCGACCGCAAGGTGTGGGCGTTCCTCGGCGACGGCGAGTGCGACGAGCCGGAGAGCCTGGGCGCGATCTCGCTGGCCGGGCGCGAGCGCCTGGAGAACCTGGTGTTCGTGGTCAACTGCAACCTGCAGCGGCTCGACGGTCCGGTGCGCGGCAACGGCAAGATCATCCAGGAGCTGGAAGGGGTGTTCCGCGGCGCCGGGTGGAACGTCATCAAGGTGGTGTGGGGGCGGCTGTGGGACCCGCTGCTGGAGCGCGACAAGAGCGGGCTGTTGCAGAAGGTGATGAACGAGGTCTGCGACGGCGAGTTGCAGAACTGCAAGAACAACGGCGGCGGCTATGTGCGCGAGCACTTCTTCGGCAAGTACCCGGAGCTCAAGGAGCTGGTCAAGGACCTGACCGACAAGGACATCCAGTACCTCAACCGCGGCGGCCACGACCCCTACAAGGTCTACGCGGCCTACGCCCAGGCGATGGAGAGCAGCGGCAAGCCGACGGTGATTCTGGCGATGACGGTGAAAGGCTACGGCATGGGCGCGGCGGGGGAAGCGGCCAACGACACCCACTCGGTGAAGAAGCTCGACCTGGAGAGTCTCAAGAACTTCCGCGACCGCTTCGGCATCCCGATCCCCGACGACCAGTTGGCGACGGTGCCGTACTACCGGCCGCCGGCGGACAGTCCGGAGATCACCTACATGCGCAAGCGCCGGGAGGCGCTGGGCGGGGTGATTCCGGCGCGGCAGGCGGACTTTCCGGCGCTCAAGGTGCCGGCGCTGTCGGCCTTCCAGAAGCAGCTGGAGAGCAGTGGCGAGCGCCAGATCTCGACCACCATGGTGTTTGTGCGGCTGCTGACGGCGCTGGTCAAGGACAAGGACATCGGCGCGCGGGTGGTGCCGATCGTGCCGGACGAGGCGCGGACCTTCGGCATGGAGGGGATGTTCCGGCAGCTGGGGATCTACTCGTCCCAGGGCCAGAAATACGTGCCCCACGACTCCGACCAGATCATGTATTACAAGGAGGACAAGAAGGGCCAGATTCTCGAGGAGGGCATCAACGAGGCCGGGGCGATGTCGGCGTGGATCGCCCTGGCGACGGCCTACAGCAATTACGACTGCCCGATGATTCCGTTCTACATTTTCTACTCGATGTTCGGTTTCCAGCGCATCGGCGATCTGGCGTGGGCGGCGGGCGACAGCCAGGCGCGGGGCTTTCTGATCGGCGCCACGGCGGGGCGGACCACGCTGAACGGCGAGGGCCTGCAGCACCAGGACGGCCACAGCCACCTGCTGGCGAGCACCATTCCCAACTGCCGCTCCTACGATCCGGCCTACGGCTACGAGCTGGCGGTGATCGTCCAGGACGGCCTGAAGCGGATGTATGGCGACAAGGAGAACTGCTACTACTACATCACCACGATGAACGAGAACTACGTGCAGCCGGCGATGCCGGCGGGGGTTGAGGAGGGCATCATCCGCGGCCTCTACCCGCTGCAGGAGGGCGCCAAGAACGCCAAGGGAGCCAAGAGCGCCAAGGGCACGCCGCGGGTGCAGCTGCTCGGTGCCGGCACCATTCTCAACGAGGTGCTGGCGGCGGCGGCGCTGCTCAAGGCGAACTACCAGGTCGAGTCCGATGTGTGGAGCGTCACCAGCGTCAACGAGCTGGCCCGCGACGGCCAGGCGGCGCTGCGCTGGAACCGCCTGCACCCGGGGGAGGCGGCGCGGGTGCCCTATATCACCCGGGCGCTGGCCGACCGGGGCGGGCCGTTCGTGATTGCCACCGACTACCTGAAGAGCTACAGCGACCAGCTGCGGCCGTTCATTCCGGGCGACTACCACGTGCTCGGCACCGACGGCTACGGGCGCAGCGACACCCGCACCCGGCTGCGGGACTTCTTCGAGGTGGACCGCCGCTATATTGCGGTGACGGCGCTCTACGGTCTGGCGCAGCAGGGGGTGATCGCCAGCGCCGTGGTCACCCAGGCCATTGCCGATTTTGGCATTGATCCCGACAAATCCAATCCGCTTTTTGTGTAAGGGGCCCGCTATGGCGAGAGAAACGATCAACGTGCCGGACCTGGGTGGTGCCGGCGAGGTGGAGGTGATCGAGATCGGGGTCAAGGCCGGCGATGAGATCGCGGTCGAGGACACCCTGGTGGTGCTGGAATCGGACAAGGCGTCGATGGACGTGCCGTCGCCGCGGGCGGGGACGGTGACGGCGGTGCTGGTCACGGTTGGCGACAGTGTCTCGCAGGGCAGCGCCATCGTCGAGATCGAGGTGGCCGGGGATGCTGTCGCCGATACCGCGGCGCAGACCCCCGAGGCCGACGACACGACACCGCCCGAGCCATCGCCCGCAACCGCCGCTGCGCCTGAACAACCGGCCGCTGCGCCAGCGGACGCAGCGGCCCCGACTACCGCGCAGACGGTCGCGCTGCCGGACCTGGGCACCGGCGAGGCGGTGGACATCATCGAGCTCGCCGTCGCGGTGGGCGCTGCGGTGGCGGCGGGCGAGACGCTGATGACCCTGGAGGGCGACAAGGCGACGATGGACGTGCCGAGCCCCTACAGCGGCACGGTCACCGCGCTGCTGGTGCAGGAGGGGGGCAAGGTCCGGTCCGGCGACGCGGTGGCGGAGATGGCGGTGCCGGCGCCAGCCCGGGCAGAACCTGACGCGCCGGCACCGGACGAAGAACGCGCCGCCGCCCGGGAAACGCCGGACAAAGCGCCCCCCGCCACTGCCCACAAGCCGGCACCGGCAGACGTCGCCGCGCCGTCTCCCTCGGCGCCCGGGGCGCTGAACGAGGCCGAAGCGCCCGCCGCCGCGGTCTACGCCGGGCCGATGGTGCGCCAGTTCGCCCGCGAGCTGGGCGTCGACCTGCGCAACGTCAAGGGCAGTGGCGACAAGGGCCGGATCACCCGGGAGGACGTGCAGGGCTATGTGAAACAGGCGCTGTCCTCCGGGGCGCCGGGTTCGCCGGCTGGCGCCGCCGTGGGGGCGGGCATACCGGTGATCCCCGATGTCGACTACAGCCAGTTTGGCGAGATCGAGGCCATTCCCCTGAGCCGCATCGCCAAACTGACCGCCGCCAATATGACGCGGACCTGGCTCAATGTGCCGGCGGTGACCCAGTTCGACGATGCCGACATCACCGAGCTGGAGGCCTTCCGCGCCCGCCTCAAGGCCGAGGCGGAGACCCGCGGGGTCAAGCTGACCCCGGTGGCGTTCCTGCTGCTGGCCTGCGCCCGGGCGCTGGTTGCCCATCCGGTGATCAACCGCTCCTGGCACAGCAGCGGCGAGAAGGTGATCCAGAAGCGGTTCGTGCATATCGGCATGGCGGTGAACACCCCGCGGGGGCTGCTGGTGCCGGTGATCCGCGACGTCGACAAGAAAGGCCTGTGGGAGCTGGCGGCGGAAAGCGCCGCGGTGGCGCAACAAGCCCGGGATGGGAAGCTCGCCGCCACCGACATGCAGGGCGGTGGTTTTTCGATCTCCAGTCTCGGCGCCCTCGGCGGTCGGGGTTTCACGCCCCTGGTCAACGCGCCGGAGGCGGCGATTCTCGGTGTTTCCAAAGCCGGGACGCAGCCGGTGTGGAATGGCGAGGCGTTTATGCCGCGGCAGCTGTTGCCGCTGAGCCTGACGTACGACCACCGGCTGATCAACGGCGCCGACGCCGGGGCGTTTTTCAGCGACCTGGTGGCCATGCTGGAGGATATCCGCCGGTTGCTGCTGTGAGCGCGGCAAATCCCCCCGGCAAGAGCGGAGGGTGTGCCGCCGCAGGAAGGACACCGCTCCGATCCACCCCGCCGGTGCGCTTCGTGCCTCAGCACACCCTATGAACAATGGTGGCCATGATGGGTGATATCTGCCGCCTGCTGCGAGCGCGGTTGTTGCTGGAGCTTTGGAACGTAGTCTTGTAGCAACAGCCCGTAGCAAGAGTCTCGCAGCAATGGCCTTGTAACAAACGGAGCGATTTACCAAACGGATCGATATTTATGGCAAAGCTTTCGCAAGCTGACAGGAAGGATGATTTCTCCGAAAAGAAGCAGCAGGATGGACGTACCGCCGTGGCGGTAAAAAACCGAAAGACCCTCCTTATGGCGGCACAATCGCTGTTCCGGGAGAGACCCTATGAGGAGGTTACCATCAGGGATATCGTCAATCGGGGGGAGCTTGGCATTGGCACGTTCTATAACCACTTCGCTGATAAAGAATCCATTTTTCGTGAGTTACTGGAACTCAAGAAAAAGAAATCGATCCCCATTCAGCATAAACGCCGGGAATCCGCCGATTCCTTTTCCAAGCTGATTCATGAACATTTCAAGATATTCTTTGAGCAGGTTGCGCACGATCCCAGCTATTTTGAGCTATTCAAAAGAAATGCCGACTTCATTCGTCGAATTGTAGATAGCCCCGCCCATATCCAAGGACTCGAATCGTTGCGGAATGATTTGGATATGGCGGTCAAGCGCAAGCTCATTGCACCTGTGGATACGGAGATGCTTGCCGCCGCCATCATGGGGATCGCCATTGAAATGGGGGCGATCATGGTCAACAGAGCCCAACTGGAACCGGAAAGAACGGCAGATTTTGCCGCACGACTGGTCCTCGGAGAGGTCGCCTGGACACCTTGAGGATGTCGACTGCATATTCCTGCGAGTGATATCTTTCTATCAAATGCCTGATCTGACGCAATCATTGCGGAGTTCCTTTCCCTGGCATCCCCTGTGGAATAATCGCTGAGATAAGCCGGCTGCCGACGTGTAGCTGGCAGTCTCCGAGCAGATTTCACCCTGTATTTCCCCTGTTCCCAATCCTGGCGGAACCGCCATGACAGGCTATTTGTTGTCCGCACCACACAGATAACCGTCCAATCGTCGTGACTGTCGTCATGTGTTCGGAGCAAACCGATTGCTCTTGACAGCCATGGTCTGTGGCGTGGAGCAGCGTCGCGATGCGTTGTCGAGGGACTCTGCAGTCGTTCCCTGACTCCAACATCATCGGCCAGGGATCTATAAAAAGCTTGAAAAATTATGGGGAGCGTGATTCCATTGTATAAATGTGAACGCGTGTTCATATTTTTATGATGCCAAACCCTAATAATATTCGAGGTAATCATATGAATTTTAATAAGAAGATACTTGTTGCCGGTATGCTGCTATGGAACGTGGCGGAGTCAATGGCGCAAGTGGAAAGTGATGACCAAGGAACCGTAAACCACAGCGCCGGCAGGCAAATAGAGGAGATCATCGTTCAGGCTCGCCGCCGCGACGAATCACTGCAGGAGGTTCCCCTCGCAGTTACAGCACTGAGCGGTGACGTATTGCGTCAACAGGCGATGGTCACCACTGAAGATTTAAGGCAGAAGGTGCCGTCACTCTATATGACGCCCGCCACCGGTCGGCGCGATACTGTGACCTTGGGGATCCGCTCACAGCAAAATATCCAGTCACGACTGGATCAGGACCCATCCGTTGCCGTGTATTTTTCGGAAGTGACGATGGCGCGCCCTTATGGCATCAACCAGGGGCTCTACGACCTTGAATCGATCCAGGTACTCAAGGGCCCTCAGGGGACGCTGTTTGGAAGAAACACCACAGGCGGCGCCATGCTTATACAGCCTAATCGTCCGTCACATGATCTGGAAGGATCGTTGGAAATGGAGATGGGGAATTACGACAGCCGGATCGCGACGGGTGTGCTGAATCTCCCTGTCACTGATGAACTGGCGGTGCGGTTGGCGGGACGCAAGGCGAAGAGGGACGGCTTTACGAAGAATCTTCTGACCGGGGATAAGCTGGATGAAGTAGACAATTACTCATTGCGGGCAGCGGTACTATACCGGCCAAATGACAGGCTTGAAAACCACCTTGTCTACGACAGTTACAGTGCAGATGACAGTGGAACGAGTTCCGTGCTTAGCGCCATACGTCCTGCCGGGCTGGGGCCGATATTTTTCCCCGGAATAATCGACGAGCTTTCCGAGCAAAACAGACGTGGTGCCCATAAGGTTGCGCTGGACGCAGAGACGTATTCAAAAGTGGATGTTCAGGGGCTGGCCAATACCACAACCCTGGAATTGGAAGATATCACTATAAAAAACATCGTTGGATGGAGGAGAACAGAATTGAATGCCTTCAACGATCTCGATGGGTCGCCATTCCCCATACTTCACTCCGGATTGATAGGCAAGGCTGAACAGTTCAGCGAGGAATTCCAGGTGCAAGGCACGTCCCTGGACAAGGCTGTCGAATGGATAATCGGTGGCTATTACTTCACTGAAAAAGGGAGTGATTTTACTCCCCTGGAGGGGCTGGCGGGGTCGCTGGCCTTTACCAACGGCGGCAGGGCGAAAAATGTCAGCAAATCTGTTTTTGGTCAAGGTACATACAGGTTTTCAGCCATTCCCGATCTGAGCCTGACGATAGGTGCGCGCTATACCTGGGACACCCGCTATATCGACTACCGGCCGACATTTCCCGATGACAGCTGTGCATTCCTGTTAGGAGGGCTGCCGGCTGATCCCTGTTCAGTAAGAGACGATGAAGGTTTTACCTCCCCGACCTGGTCGGTAGGCCTGGATTATCAGATCACCGAGCAGGTGCTGTCCTATATTGTAACGCGCAGAGGGTATCGATCCGGAGGGTTCAATATAACAGCGAGGGATGATGTCACGGCGTTTCCTCCTTTTGATCAGGAGAAGGTGACAGACGTTGAAATCGGGCTCAAAAGTGATTTGTTTGTGGGCGAAATACCTGTTCGCACCAACATGGCCGTCTATTATGCGAAAAGCGACGATCTCCAGAGGAGCATAAGCCCTGGCACAATCGGCGTGCGCAGGGTGGTGAATGCCGCCGAGGCGAAGTTTTACGGGCTGGAATTGGAATTGACCGCCGAGTTGACGGAAAGGCTCATGTTGTCCACATACTACAGCTACGACGAAGCGAGTTACGACAATTTTGTTGATGGGTGTGTCGATGTGAGCGACAGTAGGATTCCCAACGCGCCAAAAAATAAACTGGGTGTCGGGTTGCGATATCAGATGAATGTGGCGGATGGCTTGGGAGATGTCGTGCTCGGCGCTGATTATTACTACCAGGGAAGTGTGTATACGAATATGTAGTGGCTTAATGATTTAGGACACCTCCACAAGGCGGTATGCTACCGTCACTATGAGGTGTTTGATGATGAGACGATCGTTCAGTATAGATTTTCGGCGAGAGACGGCCAGCTTGGTTCTGGATC
>Ga0265293_10004530_pt1 | contig 24395 bp, 20 predicted proteins | sample Munlanlewell138R_FD_192505 | JGI IMG/M metagenome (GOLD analysis project Ga0265293, IMG submission 192505) | Leachate microbial communities from a municipal landfill in Southern Ontario, Canada - Leachate well 138R | ecosystem: Engineered > Solid waste > Landfill > Unclassified | place: Canada...
CTCCGGCGGCAACAATCTCGCAACTGCTCGATTCTTGAATGCTTGTCCGTATCTGGCCACGTGCTCACCTCTCAGCCCCCATAGGTTACAGAGCTATCGAGGCGGCAACTATCTTGACGCGGGGGGGTGCCCAAGGGTACGCTGTCAAGTTTGTTCATGGTGGCGAGACGGTATACGCAGTAAAGCGTTCGACGAATACGTGGAAGACTGCCTACCCAAAAAAATATATAAACATGATTTTTCAAAACGGAGAGCTGTCGGCGACACAAGATAACGGGTTCACAATTGAGCGTAACTTTGACTTTTACGCGATTGGCACGTCGATATTCATAGCCAATAAGCGGGCTTTCGAGTCAGTGTTGCATTACAGAGAAGCGTACGTTGAAGCTTTCGCAGAACTAAGACAGAGTCCGATCTTTTCGGGGCTATTTACGGATCTCCAGCCGCTCATTGATTACGTAGGGAGCAATTCGATCCAGCTACGAAGAATGGCAGTCGTGGAGCAGAAGGCGCTTTTTGAAAAGCCAAATTTCCTTCAGAATCTAAGGCGTGTGAGCACGTCGAGAGGCTGGAATCTGAATTTTGATCCTATGAACAACCGCCTGATACCTACTGCTGATACGGCGAGAACGATACTTCAAATCTTGCTCGATCATAGATTGATGAGCGAAGTGACCGATAATATCTACGACGTTCCCGATGCCACTCCGGTGTGACAAGCAGTGATATTTGGGGTTGATATTTTGGGTCAAATGCTGGGTGGTCCCGATCGGAAAAGGTGACTATTCGGAAAAGGTGACCAGAAAAGGTGACAGATTTATTTTTGACGGTAGAATCGGAAGTCTTTCTCCTCTAAGGAAGTGGTCGCGGTATGGCCTACATCAAAGAACTCAAAGTCACCTTCGAGCGGAAGCGTGTAGATGACGACCTTTTGAAAGCGCCCGTCGAAAGCTCTACGCGGGTTTATGAACTGTTCGGCCACCTCCAAGATGAAACCAAGGAGAAGGTCGTCGTCCTCCATCTGAATCCCCAGTTAGAAATCCTCTCCTACGAAGTCTCCGCTATCGGCACGGCCCACCGGGCACTCATCGATGCCGTCGAGATTTACCGCAACGCGATGCTCGCCCGCGCAAGCGTCCTGATTGTTGTTCACAACCACCCGTCTGGTGATCCGTCTCCCTCCGAAGCAGACAAGGCATCCGCGGCCAAGCTCAAGCAGTTAGGCGAGATCCATGGGATGAAGCTCCAGGATTTCGTCATCATAGGTGAGCGCCGGTACTTTAGCTTCAGTGACGAAGGTCTCGTTTAACGTGGAGGGCCGAGGGTCATGGAGGGCCGAGGGTCAAGAGGGGGCAGATTCAACTTGCAAGTGCGGACAACGGGGTCAGGTCTTGCCTTTTGCCTTTCTCCCCTCTTGTGCTAGTTTTTGCCCATGGCACGCCCGCTCAGAATTGAATTCGCCGGAGCCCTGTATCACGTGACCTCACGGGGTGACGGGCGGGAGGACATCTTCCTGGAGGAGGGCGATCGGACGCGGTTCCTGGAGGTGTTGTCGGAGGTGTGCCAGCGGTTTAACTGGGCGGTGCATGCGTACTGCCTGATGGGGAACCACTATCACCTTGTCGTTGAGACCCGTAACGATACGCTTGCCAAGGGGATGCGTCAGCTCAACGGGCTCTATACGCAGCGATTCAATCGGAAACATGGGCGGGTAGGGCACGTCTTCCAGGGCCGCTACAAGGCAATTCTCGTGCAAAAGGATGCTTACCTGCTTGAGCTTGCACGCTATGTGGTGCTCAATCCGGTACGGGCGGGCATGGTGAGGAGCGCGAAGGAGTGGCGCTGGAGCAGTTACCGGGCGATGGTTGGGCAAGCCCCCGTTCCACCCTGGTTGACTACCGATTGGGTGCTCTCGGCATTTGCCCGTCGGAAGACCGATGCGATCGATAGGTACAAGGCCTTTGTGTCGGCAGGGAAGAACCAGCCCTCGCCGTGGGAGAGCCTTAGGAATCAGATCTTTCTCGGCGACGACCAGTTCGTCGAAGAGATGCAGCGCCTGGTTGCTGAGGAACGCGATCTGACGGAGGTTCCGTCGACCCAGCGGCGGCCGGTTGCGAAACCGCTTGCGCACTATGCCAGCAAGCACCGTGATCGCAACGAGGCTATCGTGGCGGCCTACGCGAGTGGTGGATATGGCCTCAAAGAAATCGGCGAGCATTTCGGGCTGCACTACTCGCGAATCAGCAAGATAGTGCGGGCGAATGAAAAGGCAAAAGGCAAGGACTGACCCCGCATGTGTGGCCTCAAAGACATCGGGAGCATTTTGGGCTGTACTACTCGCGAATCAGCAGGATAGTGCGGCGCGTGAAAAGGCAAAAGGCAAGACCGGACCCCACAAAAACGCATTTCATGTGACGTGGCCTAATGAACCTGGCGTCCGGCGCGGCTACTTCATATAGACATACCCGTCCCTGTTGAGCTCCACGATTTCAGCATCCGCCATGGGTACCATGGTTACGAAGCCGTGTACGTCTGTGGACGCGACGCCCATGGATTTGGCAGAGGCGCGGCACATTCGGAACTCGACGATATTCCCGACGGTGAGGCTCTGGGCGCGTTCCATCAGTTCGCGATAGGTTGGATATGCACCTGTCGTGAAAAACGGTATGGCGCTGCCATGGATGACGATGACAATGGATGCCTCGAAGGGATCGGCCTCGTAAACGGTACTGAGAAAGCTGGCCCGATCCAGGATGTCGGCCAGCTGGTCAACGCTCCCGGAGGAAAGGTCATAGACCACTTTGCTCGGCGTATAGGTCCGCTCGACTTCGCGGGCGAAGCCCCAGCGGGCATTTTCCCGTTCCTGCGCCTGGAGGTTGGGTGCAGTGAGCATGAGTACCGAAATAAACAACACGTGCAGCATAGTCGCCCCGCTGGTCTTCCCGACAACCAAGGGCAACTGTAGGCGGAAAGGCCGGGGCTGCCAAACGATGATGATTACAGGCCGCACGACCGGGGGGTAGCAGAGTGGCGGTGAACCCTAGAGCACGTTAGTATCGGCCCGGGCGAGGGCTCTAGGGGTCCGTGGCTGGAGTTCAGTCGCGAGATTCCCGGCAAGGGGCAAACAGCACATCGGCAGCCGCTTTGGCGACTTCCTTGAACAGGACTCGCAGACGTGGCCAGGCGCTGGGCAAACAATTGCGCGCGGAGTTCGTGGACAACCGGCACCGGTGAGGAGGAGGCAGAGAATGCCGCGCACCTCGGAGGCGGAACGGTGCAAGAACCAACGATACGATCCTGTCCCCCTTCAAACAACTGTGATCAAGTAGTGAATATTGGAGATTGAGTAAAAGTTCCCTGGCCGCGCATGTATCTGGCGTTGCCTGCCGCCTGGAGTGGCCAGTGTTCAAGGATGATTTCTGGTCCGGCTACCCAGGGGCTTCCTTCCTGCGAGGCACGCCGCAACACGTCATTCAACGTGCGGGAACGAACGGTCCAAAGCTCAAGTGGGAAGCCTTTTGGAAAGGCGTGTCGTTCGGCTCAAGCGAGGTCCGGAATCAGACAAGCCAGGGTAAGTGTTTTTACCCTGCCCGCAACCTCATCAGCGCCTCCACGGACCGTGTCGCGCCGCGCTCCAGTACGACGAAACTGTGCGGCGAAAGGCCCGCCGTCTCCAGCGCCACGCGCAGACGCTTGGGCGGTTCGTCGAGCGGTTCGTCGGTGAGCGGGAAGGTGCCCCAGTGAATGCCGATGGCACAACGTGCCTGCACGTCCACGGCGATCTGCACGGCCTCTTCCGGATCCACGTGGGCGGCCTGCATGAACCAGCGCGGTTCGTAGTGGCCGATGGGGATGGCGGCGACGTCCATGGGGCCGAGGCGCTTGCGGATTTCACGGAAGGCCTCCGAGTAGCCCGTGTCGCCCGCGAACAGCACCTGCAGGTTCTGGCTGCGGATCACCCAGCCGCACCACAGGCTGCGATCCCGATCGAAGCTGCCGCGTGCACTCCAGTGCCGTGCGGGCACGCAATGGATCTGCAGCCCGCCGAGGGCGTCCTCATCCCACCACGCCAGCTCCACCGCATCGGTGATGCCGCGACGCTCGAACCAGCGGCGCAAACCCTGTGGCACGAAGAAGCGGGGCGGCCCGCCCGCCTGGGCGGCGAGCCGCCGCACGCTGGTTTTGTCCAGGTGGTCGTAGTGGTTGTGCGATATCAGCACCGCGTCCACGCGCGGCAGTTGTTCCAAGGTGGGCACCGGCGGCACGCGTCGCCGCGGACCGACAAACCCAAGTGGCGAGGCGCGCAGGCTGAAGTGCGGGTCTGTGATCAGGTTGAGGCCGTCCAGCTGCCACAGCAGGGTGGAGTGGCCGATCCAGGTGACGGTTGCGACGGCGCGGTTTTCGGTGAGCAATTGCAGGTCCGGCCGGGCGACAGGGAAGCGGTAGCCGCCCGCTGGCTCACGGGGCAGACCCGCACGCCAGCGGTGCCATTGCCAGCGCAGGAAACCGCCCAATTCGCCGCGCCGAGCTTCCCGACGTGCCGTCGGCATGCATCAGGCCTGGAGCCAGACCCGTTTGAGACCCTTCGGCAACACGGCACGCATGGCACGGTTCTGGGCGGCCGGGATGGTCCGCTTCATGGACGAGAACACCGCACAGGTGGCCTGTTCCGCCTCCTTGCGCGGCAGGCCGGTGGTGGCGCTGATCTCATCGAAGAACTCCGCGGCGTCTACGCGCCGCCGGGCCGCGGCGTCGTCGTTGCGCCGGCGCCGCGGCGCGTCGGCGGCGGCCTTAGCGATGGTGCGCGGCAAGGTGGCGAACACGGGCTCTGCTTCGCCAGGGGAGAGGCGCCACTTCAGGTGTGACAGCACCGCGCGCAGGGTCTCGTCCAGTTGTTCGTCGTCGGCGGGCTGCCAGCGGCTTCGCAGGTGCTCGATGAAGTTTTCCGCATGGATGTCGCCGGCCACCAGGCGGCCGGCGCGCACGGGGTGGGGCGTGCCGGTGCGCACGGCGCGGAATTTCCTGCGCCAACTCCGTGTGCTCGCCCGGGTGGCGTGGCGCCGGCCATGCACGGCCTCGAACACCCGTGCGACGCGCTCCTCGGCGTTGCCGGCGCCCGGTGCATGGTGGAAGTCTCCGCGCAGCAGGCGGAGGCCGAGCACCTCGCGCTCGATGTCCGCCCGTGGCCGAAAACCCAGTTTTTTCAACAGCGGTACTGGCGGCGACCAGCCTTTCAGCCCGTGTTGCAACAGCACGCCGAACACTGCCAGGGGCAGCCACGACCCACTGAGGCCGCGCGCTGTGCCAAGGAGCAGGGTGGCCATGCCGGCGATGGCCGCTTGGGCCTCCAGGGCACGATCGAGGTCCCATTCCCGCTCCAGTTCGGCCAGCCTTGCATCGAGCCGGTCCGAGTCTGCATCGGCATAGCGTTGCAGGACCTGACGCAAGTCCCCGTTGCCGGCAAGGGCCTCGGGCATGGCCGTTTCCTCCGGTGCTTTCCTCGGAAAAACATAGCCGCGCCCGCCGGTGGCCGGACCGCTTCGACGCGCGCACCGAGTTGCGGCAGAATAGGCGCCCCCGCCGACCAGCCGACCCGTGAGACATGAGCCGCTTCTGGAGCCCCGTCGTTCATACCCTGACGCCCTATGTCCCGGGCGAGCAGCCCAAGATCCTCAATCTCGTCAAGCTCAACACCAACGAGAACCCCTACGGGCCATCGCCGCGGGCCTTCGAGGCCCTGCGCGCGGAGGCCGCCGACACGTTGCGCCTGTATCCGGACCCGAACGCCGATCGCCTGAAGGAAGCGGTGGCCGCCTATTACGGGGTCGAGGCCCGCCAGGTGTTCGTGGGCAACGGTTCCGACGAGGTGCTCGCGCACGCTTTCCAGGGCCTGCTCAGGCATGCGGCGCCGGTGTTGTTCCCGGACGTGACCTACAGTTTCTATCCCGTCTACTGCGGGTTGTACGGCGTCGATTATGAAACGGTGCCGCTGGATGCAGATTTCGCCATCGACGTGAAGGACTACGCGCGTCCCAACGGTGGCATTATTTTCCCCAACCCCAATGCGCCCACCGGCCGTCTGCTGCCCATCGAGGCCGTCGAGCGCCTGGTGCAGGCCAATCCCGATTCGGTGGTGGTGGTGGACGAGGCCTACGTGGATTTCGGCGGCGAGAGCGCCATCCCGCTGGTGCAGCGCTATCCCAATCTGCTGGTGGTGCAGACCTTTTCCAAGTCGCGCTCGCTGGCGGGCCTGCGCGTCGGCTTCGCGGTGGGCGATGCGGCGCTCATCGAGGGCCTCGAACGCATCAAGAACAGCTTCAACTCCTATCCGCTGGATCGCTTCGCCATCGCCGGCGCCGTGGCGGCGCTGGAGGACCGCGCCTGGTTCGAGCAGACGCGCAGCGCCATCATGCGCAGCCGTGACGCGCTGGTGGTACAGCTGCAAAGGCTCGGCTTCGAGGTGCTGCCGTCGACGGCGAACTTCGTTTTCGCAAGACACCCGCGCCATGATGCGGCGCACTTGCAGCGGCAACTACGTGAGCGGGCGATCATCGTGCGCCATTTCCGCCAGCCGCGCATCGAGCAATTCCTGCGCATCACCATCGGCACGGAAGCGGAGTGCGCCGCACTGGTGGAGGCCCTCAAGGTCATTCTCTGAAATTTGTACAGGCACGCCATTTGACATCGTTCTTGGGTGCGCTAGACATATGGCAAGGCCTGTGAAAAGCAAACTCTCAGAAATGAGAGGGCGCAAAGCCTCCGACCTAAGGGGCATTTCCTTCGGGTTTTGTTCTAAGGCAGCGGGGTTGCCAGGTCTCTTCCTTTTCCTCCGCCACGTCACCCGTATCCGCGCACCACGCGGCGCTATGCTATCCCCATGAATCGCATCGACGGCGCACGCGACCGGTTGATTGCCGACGCTGAGCGGCTTTGAAAGTGCGCATTCGAACACGGTGAGTAAAGGGGGCGCATGACGCTCGCGCTGTACCTGTTCGTGGCCTTGTTGACCCTGGCCAGCCTGTTGCCCGTGTGGCAGCGCGAGGCCTGGTGGATTCGGGTGTTCGATTTTCCGCGCGTGCAGATCATGACGCTCGGCCTGATCGCTGCCGCTTTGCTCATCACCGGCGCTGAGCTGTTCACCTGGCATGGCCTGCTTGCCCTGACCGCGACGCTGGCAGCCGTCGCGCTGCAGGGCGCGCGCATTTTTCCGTACACGTCCCTGGCGCGTGTGGAAGTGCGCGGTGCGCGCCAGTGTCCGGAAGCCACATGCCTCGCGCTGCTGGTCGCCAACGTGCGCATGGAAAACCGCCAGGCCGAACGTTTGTTGGCGTTGGTGCACCGGTATCCTGCCGACGTGCTCCTGCTGCTGGAGCCGGATGCCTGGTGGGAGAGGCAGATGCAGCCAATGGAAGCGGAGTATGGGTATGCGCTCAAGCGACCGCTCGACAATCGCTACGGCATGCTGATGTATTCGCGCCTGCCGCTGCGGCAAGCGGAAGTCCACTTTCTGATCCGGGAAGGCATTCCGTCATTCCATGCCCAGGTGCAATTGCGCGGCGGCACCTGGGTGTGGCTGCACGCCGTGCATCCCGAGCCGCCGTCGCCCACGGAGGCCGACACGTCGCTGCCGCGCGATGTGGAGCTGCTGGTGGTTGGGCGTGCGGTGGCGCAGCGCGGCGAACCCGCTGTAGTGGCGGGTGACCTCAACGACGTGGCCTGGTCGTACACGACCACGCTGTTTCAGAAGATGAGCGGACTGCTCGACCCGCGCAAGGGACGCGGCATGTTCAACACCTTTCACGCGAAAATTCCATTCCTGCGCTGGCCGCTCGATCACGTATTTCATTCACGCGAGTTCCTGTTGTGCGAAATGCGCCGGCTGCCGGCCTTCGGATCCGACCACTTTCCGGTGTTCGTGCGACTGGCCTATCAACCGGATGCAGCGGCACTGCAGCGGGCGCCCGATGCCCGTGCCGAGGATCGTGAAACCGCGCAGGCCAAGATGGCAAAGGCGGGCAAGAAGCGGTAGCACCCGCAAGGCGGCGTCTGCGGTAAAGTACGCACTCTGCCGAAGACCTCTCATCATGTTTTCACTGATTCTCCATCTCGTCGGCACCCTGTTGCATGGCTACTGCACCTGGCGCGTCGGTACGCTGCCGCTGATTCGCCGGCGCCTTGCGCCTTGGCAGTGGTGTCTCTTCAGCGCGCTGGTGTGGCTCGCCTATGTTGGCGGGGTCGCGATCGGCGACGACGCGCGCGGGCCGCTATCGCTGGCGTTGGCCCAATTCGCGTTTCATTGGCTGGTGGTAGTGTTCCTGTTCAGCCTGTGCCTGCTGACCGTCGATGTGCTGGCCCTGCTCGGCCGCGGTCGCCTGCGATCAGCCGCGCAGTGGCGCACCGGTGCACTGGCGTTCGGTGGCGCGCTGGTGGCGATCGCACTGGTGCAGGGCCTGCGTGCGCCGGAAGTCACGCGCCATGAGCTCGCCGTGCCCGGGTTGCCTGGGGCACTGGACGGCACCACGCTGGTGGCGGTATCGGACCTGCACCTCGGTGGTCTGCTCGACGCCGACTGGCTCGCCGCCCGCATCGAGCAGATCCGCCTGCTCGAACCCGATGTGATCGCGCTGATCGGCGACCTGACCGAGGGTGACCCCTACGCTACGCCCGAGCTCGGGACGGTCTTGGCCCGGCTCCGTGCACCGCTCGGTGTGTGGGCCGTCACAGGCAACCACGAATTTCACGGCGATACACCTGCCACCATTGCGCTGTTCGAGGCGGCAGGCATTCGCTGGCTGCGCGATGAGGCGGTGCCCCTGGCGCCCGGGCTGCGGCTCGCGGGGGTGGACGACCTGACACGCCGGGCGCGCCGCGGCGTTGCCGACGACGGACTGCTGGGCAAACTCGGTGCGGGGGAGGGCGCGGCGGTGCTGCTGTCCCATTCGCCGCTGCAAGTGGAGGTGGCGGCACGGGCTGGTTTCGATGTGATGATCGCAGGGCACACGCATGGTGGTCAGGTGTGGCCGTTCGGTTATCTGGTACGGCAGCGTTACGGGTATTTCCTGGGTCGTTATGAGGTCGACGGCATGCACCTGCTGGTCGGGCGCGGCACCGGCACCTGGGGCCCGCGCATGCGCCTGTGGCATCCGGGCGAGATCCTGCATATCACCCTGCGCGCAGCGTGATGGGCTCGTGCGACGAGGCGAAGTAGACAAAGCACCATAGTAGAACCCACAGAGGAATTGATTGTGCAGGAACGACACATCCTACGGAACGGCCTTCCCGCGTTCTCCGTGTTCTCTGCGGGTCATGTTGCGAAGCGACGTGATACACGTTTCAGGTTTCGTAGGTCATTGCGAAGCTACGTGACATAACCGCGCGCTGTCACGTAGACGCTACGCGTCAACGTGACTACGCCGACAGGATTGAGCCGGTCATCTCCACGTCCTCTGCGCCCCGTTTCTTCAGATTCCCGCATACCACTCATAACCGCGGTCTTCCCAATAGCCGCCGCGGCCGCCGTCGATGTGTTCGAAGCTCTCCACCAGTTCGACGGCGCGCAGGTATTTCGCCATCTTGTAGCCGAGCTGACGTTCCACGCGCAGGCGCAGGGGCGCGCCGTAGGGCATGGGCAGCGGGCGGTCGTTCCAGTCGTAGGCGAGGATGGTCTGGGCGTGGCGGGCGTCTTCGAAATCGATGCTCTCGTAATAGCGCGCACCGCTCGCGTCCATGGTATCGAAGCAGTGGAACACCACGAAACGCGCCTGCGGCAGCGGGCGCACCTCGTCCAGCAGCGCGGCGAGCCGCACGCCGTGCCATTTGGCGATGGCGCTCCAGCCCTCGACGCAATCGTGGCGCGTGATCTGCGTGCGAGAGGGCAGGGCGCGCAGTTCCGCCAGAGAGAACGCCCGCGGGCGTTCCACCAGTCCGCCCACGCTCAGCCGCCAGGCCGCAAACCCGCGCGCGGCGTGGGCCTGATAATCGGCGTCCATGGGCCGGCGGGTACCGTTGGACGGAAACATCGGCGACAGGTCTGCTTCTGTGAATTCCTTTGCCAGGGCGTCGCGCCCCAGGGCACGGTGCAAATGCCGGTTCACCGACTCCGCAGTGCCGAGCACGCGCGGAAACCACGTGGCTTGAGACAGCCGGTCGCAGCCGCTCAGCGCCGTCAGACTGCCGAGCCCGAGCAGCCTCATCACTGTTCTGCGTTTCATGAGCCGGTCCCCCGCGGCCGGTACCAGCCGGTGATCATGGCGCGCAGTTCCCGCAGCGGTCCCACCAGGATCACCATGAACACATGCACCAGCGTGAAGGCCACCAATCCGAAGGCCACGATGAAGTGGATGCTGCGCGCCGACTGGCGTCCGTCGAACAGGGTTACCAGGGCGGGAAACGCCGCGTCGAGCCAGGGTGACATGGCGAGCCCCGAGAGCACCATCAGCGGCGCGAACACGAACAGCACCAACAAATAGGAGATCTTCTGCAACGGGTTATAGCCCGCATCCGCGTCGCTGCGCAGGGCGTGCAGGGACAGGTGGCGCGTGACGGTGGACGGCAACTGGCGCGCCTCCTCCCCACGCAGCCACAGGTGCCGTTGCACGTGACGGGTGGCGAGGCCGTAACTCACATAGGCGAGTCCGTTGAGCACGAACAGCCAGGCGAAAAACAGATGCCAGCGCCGGCCCATGGCCAGCCAGCGTTCGCTCGGGATGGTGGTCCAGGCAGGAAAGCCGCGCGGGGTCTGGCCGGACAGGGCCAGCACGCCCGTGGTGTCGAAGTCCCGGCCGAAAAGACGTGTAATACCGCGCACCTCACCGGTGGCGATCGGCACTGCGCGCATGGCGAGCCAGGCCTGTTGCGGGTCCGAGCGTTCGCCCCAGTAAAGCGCCGGATGGGCATTGAAGATCTGCAGGCCGCTGCCGAGCATGGCGAGCAGGATGAGCACATTGAGCCAATGGGTGGCGCGGATCGGCAGCGTGTGGCGATAAACCCTGATAGGGGAGGTGGGCGGGCGCTGGTCTTCCATGGCGGTATGCCGTGCTCGCGGTCACAAGTCCTTGGGTATTTCGATGAGGCTAGCAGCCGCGAACCCACGGCGTGAGCGTCCGGTCACGGTCGCGGCCGTTACCCTTCCTCCGCCCATGGGCATGCATTAAGATGCCTTGCCACCCTTTTTCAGGATTCCGCAAGCGCCGTCGACGTTTGCCAAGGACCATGCTCACCACCACCTCTGCCGTACGCCTGTTCGGCGCCGCCACCCTCTGTCTCACCATCGGCGCGGTTTCCGCCGAGCAGATCCACCTGAACCGCACCCTCGCCGGGACGGATGCGGCCCACGCGTTCAATTACGTGGCCGGACTGGCGGCGCAATCGGATGGCGCTCTGCTGGTCTTGGACAGCCGCGACAACACCCTGCTGCGCGTGGGCGATGCGCCGCTGCGCCTGTCCATGGGCGAGGCGGGCATGTTCTCGGGCAGTCGCGTGCAGGGCATTGCCGTGTTGGACGGCGGCCGGCTGGCCCTCGCCATTGGCAACGAGGTGCGTCTGCTGGGGGCGGACGGCGCGCAACAGACCCGGTTTGGCGATGGCGGCGACGCGGAGGGGCGCATCGGTACGCCGTCGGCGGTGGCGTGGTCCATCAACCGACGCCTTTATGTGGCCGACCGCCATCACAACCGCATCGCCGTATTCGGGCCCGACGGCGTGTTCCTGGAGCAATTCAGCGGCAACAAGGCCATGCCGCTGGACACACCCGAACACCTGATGGTGGACCGCCGCGAGCGCGTCTACGTGTTCGCCCGCGGACGCTCCGGGACCATCACCATTTTCGATGCCGACCGCAAGCCGCTGCGTCAACTGGTCGGCACCGAGTTGCGCAAGACCTTCGGCACGCCCGCCCTGCGGCTCACGGCCATGACCGTGGACCCGGTCACCGGCCTGCTGTACCTGGGCGACAGCGAGCAGGGGCGCATCTACGCCTACGACTGGGAAAAGCAGCGCGTGGTGACGCGCTTCGGTACCAAGGGCAACCAGCCGGGCCAGTTCAGCGACATCGCCGCGCTCGCCCTGTTGCCGGACGGCCAGCTCGCTGTGGCCGACAATGGCGCGCGCAAGGTGGAGCTGTTCAGCCTGCCACCGTCCGGGCTCGCGCCGTTGGAGCGGGTGTATCTGCCCACCGTGGCGCTCGGCGGCGCACACCCGGCGACCTGCACCGTGGCTTATCGGGAAGGCGAGGCACTGTGGTGCCTGGGGCGTGAACGCAGCGTACGGCTTGGCGCCGACGGCAAGCCCAGCCTGACCCTGGCCGGGTTGAAGGCGCCCATTGCCGCAGCTTTCGATACCGCGCGCATCGCGGTTATCGACGACGATCGCCTGAAACTGTTCGGGCGCGACGGCGGGCTGTTGTTCGACTCGGGCAGCAACCGGGTCGCACCGAGCAACAATCTGGACTTCGGCAGCGACCAGTTCGATAGCGCCACGGAAGGCAAATTCCACAAACCTGTGGACGTGTTCATGCGTCACCAGCGCATCTACGTGGTGGATCGCAGCAACCGCCGCGTGCAGATCTTCAATCCCCAGGGGCTCTACCTGGACAAGCTGGCCGCCCCCAAGGACGAGACCTGGCGTTTCGACGAACCGGTGGCCGTGGCCGTGGACAGCCGCGGGCGCATCTTCGTCGCCGACGACGACCAGCGACGCGTGCTGGCGTTCGATGCGAACAAGCGCCCGCTGTTCAGTCTGGACGTCGGCTTCAGCGAGCTCTTCGATCTGGACGTGGACGCGGACGACCAGCTTTACGTGCTCGGCGCCACCAAGACCAACGGCGCCCGTGTTGCGGTATTCCAGGATGACAAACTGCGCTTTTCCCTGGCCGCCGAATCGGCGGACCCGGCGGGGCTCGCCGAACCTGTCAGCCTGAGCGTGAGCCGCAGCGGTCCGACCACCGTGTCGGTCTACGACAGCAAGCGCCAGCGGCTGCTCGATTATGCCTGGCATCAGGTGCCGCCCGCGGTGGAAGGCCTCGAAGTGGCAGGCAGCATCTCATCGGTGCGTCTGAGCTGGCGCCCGGCGGGACGCGCCTTCGTGCGCAGCTACCAGGTGTTCGCCGGCGCCGATGCACAGGGTCCGTGGCAGCCGGTGGGCGAGACGGCGGCCAGTGAACTGCTGGTGGAGACTCCGCCGGAGGACGCCGCCTTCTACCGCGCACTCGCGGTGAGCGACCATGCTATGGCCGGTCCGCCGTCCGCAGCGGTGCCCGATCGCTTCCGCGAGGGCCATCGCCTGTACAGCGCCGGCCGTTTCCCCGAGGCCGTCACGGTGTTCACGGCCCTGCACGAGGACGAGCCGCGCAATGCCGATGCCCTGCGTTTCCTGGGCCTCAGCCTCATGGCACAGGGACAATGGGATGCCGCAAGGCGCTATTTCGAATATCTCGCCGAACTGCCGGGCCAGGCGGTGGCCGGCCTGGAATTGCAGGCCGACGCGCTGGAGCGCGCAGGCGAGCTGGCCGAGGCCCGCAAGGTCATGAACAGGCTGCTCGCCACGGGGCAGGCGCCGCAGGCCGCCTATCGCCGCTGCGGCAATCTCGCCCTGCTGCTCGATGACGCCATCGACGCCATCCAGTGCCTGGAAGAAGCCGTCGACCAGGTGCCCGAGGATGCAATGGCCCTGCTGCTGCTTGGCCGCGCCTATATCGCCCTGGACGTGATTGACCAGGGGCGCGCCGCCCTGGAAAAGGCGCGCGCCGCTGCACCCGGCGACGCGGCCATCATCGTGGCCACGGCTCGGCTCGAAGAGGGGCTCGGCGACGATGCGCGGGCCGTCGCGCTGTACGACGAGGCCCTGGCGCTCAAACCGGACGACCAGGCAGTCCGCCTTGCCCTGGCGCGCGCCCTGCTGCGCACCGGCGCCCAGGAGCGCGTACGCAATCTCGCCCTGGAACTGACCCGTCACGAGGCGACCGCCGGCGACGGTCACTACCTGCTCGGCATCACCGCGCTGGCGGCCGAACGCCACGGCGAGGCGCTCATCGCGCTCACCAAGGCCACCCGCGCCGCGCCGCAGCATGCGGACGCCTGGCTGGCTACCGCCGAGGCCTATGCAAAGATGGGCAAGCATGAGCGCGTGCGCGAGCCGCTGGCCCAGGCGGCGAACGCGGACGCGCATTCCTTCGATGCCGCCCTGCGCCTCGGCCGCTTCGACCTGGAACAGGGCGCCGCCGCCGCCGCGGTGCCCATGCTGGCGCGCGCCGTTGCACTGGATGCGAAGAGCTACGAGGCCCAGTTCCTGCTGGCGCGTGCGGCCTTCGCCAGCGGCGAGCTGAGTGAGGCGGCGGAGGCGGCCCGCGCCGCCCACCGCATCGACGAGCAGCGCACCGAGCCACTGGTGCTGCTGGCGGACATCTCGGCCAGCCAGGGCAAGAACGGCGCGGCCATCGCCTACCTCAAGCAGGCGCTGGAGAAGAACAGCGCCGACTACGCCCTGCACCTGAAGCTCGGCACTCTTTACCTGGAAAACAACCTGTTCGACGCCGCGCAGGCCTCCCTGCAGCAGGCCGTGCTGGTGAACGGCGCCCACGCGGAGCCGCACGCGCTGCTCGGCCGGCTGCACCTGAAACGCCGGGCCTATGACGAGGCCATCGGCAGTTTCGAGAAGGCGCTCGCGCTGACCCCCAGCGACGGCAACCGCCTGCTGCTGGAGACCGCCTACGCCGAGCGCAAGCGTTCCCTGGAATTCAGCTCCAACGCGCCGCCGGTGGTGCTGCGCGACCTGGAGCTGTACCCGGTGTTCTCCGCCGCCTACAAGCAATACGCGGATGCGCCGGTGGGCGCCGTGCGCGTGGAGAACGCGGGCAACGTGGACCTGGGCAATCTGAAACTCACCTTCACCATCAAGGGCTACATGGATTTCCCCGCCCAGGTGGACATCCCGCTGCTGAAGGCCAACAGCATCGAGCGCATTCCGCTCAAGGCCGCCTTCAACAACAAGGTACTGGAGGTGGACGAGGACACCGGCGTGCAGGTGGAAGTGGCCCTCGGCTACACGCGCGACGGCCAGGCCGACGCCATCACCCTGACCCAGCCCATGACCCTGTACGGCAAGAACGCCATCCTCTGGTCGCGTGCGCCCATGGTCGGCGCCTTCATCACGCCCAAGGACGACACCCTGCGCGACTTTGTCCGCAGTGCGGTCAACGCCATGAAACCGGAACCCGGTCCGCTGAACGGCCGCGTGGTCACGGCCATGACCCTGTTCAGCGCGCTGTCGGCGCACGGGGTGCGTTACGTCACCGATCCGAACGCGCCGTATTCCAAGCTGGCGGAGGACCAGGTGGACTACGTGCAGTTTGCCCGCGAGACCCTCAAGTTCAAGAGCGGCGACTGTGACGACCTGACCGTGCTGTTCAGCGCCGCGCTGGAGAACCTGGGCATCGAGACGGCGGTGCTCGATGTGCCGGGCCATCTGCTGCTGATGTTCGACACCGGGCTCAGGCCCGACCAGGCCGACACCGTGAGCACTGATCCGGAACTGCTCGCCATCCACGACGGCCGCGTGTGGATCCCGCTCGAGACCACCATGATCGCCACCTCCTTCGGCGAGGCCTGGACCGAGGGTGCGCGCAAGTACCGCGAGCACGCGGCCGCCGGCAAGCTCACGGTGGTGCCGGTGCACGAGGCCTGGGGCACCTACCAGCCGGTAACCCTGAAGCCCGCCGGCTACGACCTGCCGCTGCCTTCGGTTGAGAGCGCCGCACCGCTGCTGCGCCATGATCGCGCGGTGCTGCTGGAACGCAGCCTGGAGCGCCTGGTCGCCCCGTACCGCGCCATGCTGGCGGTGGCACCGGACAATCGCGCCGCACGCATGCAGATGGCCATCGTCTACGCGCGCAACGGCCTGGACGAGAAGGCCTTCGCCATCCTCGACGAACTGGCGGCCCAGGCGGAGGACGCGGCGGTGTTCAACAACCGCGGCAACGTGCACCTGGCGCGCGGCGAGACCAACCGCGCCCTCAAGAGCTATTTGCGCGCCGAGCAGCTCGACCCGGCGGACGCGCGCATCAAGCTCAACGTGGCCATCGCCCATTACAAGGCGTCCGGCATGGAAGAGGCGCGCAAGAAATTTGCCGAGGCCGCCGCCCTCGACGCCGGCGTGGCGACCGAGAATGCCGGCTTCGCCAAGTTGCTGGGGCTCTGACGGTCGCAGCGACTCGCAGGTCACGTTGACGCGCCGCGTCTACGTGACAACAACCCGGGCAAAGGCACCATTCAGGAACGGTGTGCACAACGGCGCACGACGAAGCATGACGGACGAGGAGTCCTCGAACATGAAAACAAAGCTGATTACGTTATTGGTCTCCCTGACCCTGGCCCTGCCCGTGTTCGCTGCCGAACCGTCCAAGCCGGCGCCGCCGCCGGCGGGCGCATCGTCGCTGCTCATCGATGCGCTGCGCAGCCTCAGCGGCCTGCTGCCCAAGCCCGAGGCGCCGCGTAACGAAGCCGGCGCCGTATCGACCATCGGTATTCGCGGCAACGAAAGCACCGCCACACTGATTACGCCCTATTGGAAGGACGACCGCAGCAACGACCCGGCCTTCAAGGCGCAGCTGGAGGCCTACCTGGCCGCCCACAACCTGTTGCAGGCGCAGCGCTGGGACGAGGCACAGCAGGCCATGGTCCGCTTCCTCGGCGAGCATCCCAACAGCGACCTCACGCCCCATGCGCGCTTCGGCCAGGCGCTCGCCGTGGCGGGTGTCGGCAACGGCGCCGCGGCCGCGAGCCAGTTCCAACAGTTTGCCCGCGACTACCCGCAGCACCCGTTGCGCGGTGAAGCGGAACGACTGGCGACCGCCTTGCGCGCCGCGCAGTAAACGCCCTCATGAAGGGCCGCCTGTTCCCGGTCAGCGTGGGCATCGCGCTCACGCTGCTGGTGCTCTGGCTGCAGTTCACCTCGCTGCCGCTGGCCCGCCAGGCCATGCAGCGCCTCGACTATCTCGCCTACGACCTGCGCCTCGAGGCCACCCTCGGCGAACCCCGGGTGGACCCGCGGGTGGTCATCGTGGACGTGGACGAGAAGAGCCTGCAGGCGGAAGGGCACTGGCCCTGGCCGCGGGACCGCATCGCCGAACTGGTGGACAGGCTGTTCGCTCAGGGTGCGGCGGTGGTGGCTTTCGACGTGGTGTTCGCCGAGGCCGAGCGCAACAGCGCGCAGGCGGTGCTGACGCGCCTGCACAGCCGCGGCATCCGCGACGAGGCCCTGGCGCGCGTGTTGGGCGCGCGTGTCAGCGAGTTCGACAACAATGCGCGCCTGGCGGACAAGATCGCCGGCCGCGACGTGGTGCTGGGCTTCATTCTCCATTCGCGCGACGAACCGCCCACCGGAGTACTACCCCAGGCCCTGGTGTTCGCCGATCCGGAACAGGTCGCGCAGACCAGCCTGCCGCGCGCCGTCGGCTACACGGGCAATATCGAGGTGTTGCAAGGGGCCAGCCCCTACGGCGGTTTCTTCAGCCTGATGCCCGACAGCGACGGCATCTACCGGCGCGCACCCATGCTGCAGCGCGTCGGCGATCAGGTCTATCCGTCCCTGGCCCTTGAGGCGGTACGGCTTTATCTGCTGGCCGAGCGGATCGATCTGCAGACCGCCTGGCTCGGCAACGAACAGGTGGTGGAAGTCATCCGCATCGGTGATCGCCGGGTGCCGACCGACGCCCTGGCCCGCGCCATGATCCCGTTCCACGGCGGGCGGGGCAGTTTCCCCTACGTCTCCGCCACGGACGTGCTGCACGGGCGCGTGCCGGACGCCACGCTCGCCGGCAACATCGTGCTCATCGGCACCACGGCCCAGGGGCTGTTCGATCTGCGCGCCACGCCGGTGCAGAGCATCTTCCCCGGGGTGGAGGTGCACGCGAACCTCATCGCCGGCATGCTCGACAACCGCTTTCCCGTGGAACCCTCGTGGGCCGCCGGCGCCAACTTCACGTTGACCGTGCTGCTCGGCCTGCTGCTCGCCTTCCTGCTGCCGCGGCTGTCGCCCTCGGCGATGGTCCTGGCGACCCTGAGCGTGGCCGCCGCCGCCATGGGCGCCAACGTCAGCCTGTGGACCGGGAGCGGCATCAATCTCGCCATGGCGCCGGCGGTGCTACTGGTCGGCTCCATCCCCACCTTCAATATCGCCTTCGGATTCTGGCGCGAGTCCCGCGGCCGGCGTCGGCTCAAGGCCATGTTCGGCCAGTACGTGCCGCCGCAACTGGTGGAGGAGATGAACCGTCATCCCGACCGCAATTACGGCTTCACCGGCGACAGTCGCGAGATGTCCGTGCTGTTCTGCGACATCCGCGGTTTCACCACGCTGTCGGAACGGCTCACCGCAACTCAGCTGAAAGAGCTGCTTAACCAGTTCTTCACGCCCATGACGCGCGTGGTGTTCGAGCACCGCGGCACCATCGACAAATACGTGGGCGACATGATCATGGCCTTCTGGGGTGCGCCGGTGGACGACCCGGAGCATGCCCGGCACGCGGTTTCCGCAGCGCTGGCCATGCTGCGCGAAGCGGAGCGCCTGAGTGCGGCGTTCACGGCGAAGGGGCTGCCCGAGGTGGCCGTGGGCATCGGCATCAACTCCGGCGTGATGAACGTGGGCGACATGGGTTCCGAGTACCGCCGCGCCTACACGGTCATCGGCGACGCGGTGAATCTCGCCTCGCGCCTGGAGGGCATGACCCGTTTCTATCGGGTCGGCCTGGTGATTGGTGAAGGCACCTACCAATACGTCCGCGAGCACGTCGTGTGCCGCGAACTGGACCGCGTGCGCGTGAAGGGCAAGACCGAGGCAGTGACCGTGTACGAGCCGCTGTGCCCGCGCGCGGCCGGGACGGCGGAACTGCATGCGGAACTGGCGCAGCTCAGCACGGCCCTCGCGCGCTTTCGCGCCCGCGACTGGCAGGCCGCCGATGCGGCGTTTGCCCAGCTTGAAACCGCGTGCCCGGACGTGTATCTGTATGCCCTGTACCGGCAGCGCATCGCAGCGCTGCGCGTCGACGAACCCGGTGAAGACTGGGATGGCGTGTACGAACGAACCACCAAGTGACCGATGCCGGTGTGTCCGAGACCAAGAATAACCGTGCTGTGAACGCCTGCCTGCCATAAGCCGCCCCTCATTTTGCCGATTTCCAGCCGATAACCGCGTACGTGCAAGACCCGCTACCTCCTGGCCGCCGGTCTGATGCTGTTTGCTTCCCAGGCCCTGGCGCGGCTGGATATCTATGAGATGCAAAGGCTCATCGAATCGGGCCAGGAAGCGGCTTATCAGCTTGCCTTGCCGTATCGCAGTGCCTACGAAGGGTTTGCCCTGTTCGACTTCTATTACGGCTGGGCCGCCCTCGACAGCGGTCATCTGGATGAGGGCGTGTTCGCCCTTGCGCGCGTGGTCATGCAGCAGCCGGACAATTCGTCGGCCCCCAGCCCGAACACGCCATGGGCAGCTACGGACTGAAGGGGACGGCCACCACCTCGCCCATCGGGCTCAGCGGGACCTTCGTGCTGGAGAAAGGCCCCGTGGACCCGCTATAGCGTGACGGCCGGTCACTCGTCGCCGCGCGACAAGCGACCGGCGAATCTCCGCCGCACGCCCGACCGAGCGGTTTGCTCCTTATCCCGTCGATAACCAGCAGCGCCTGCCCATAGCCACCAGCGGTCTTACCGTGCCCATAAGCGACGCTGCCGGAGTTTCCGAAGGATCGTTTTTACCCATGGACAACGGAACGAGTTTGACTAGCCTTAGGCAGCATTGAACGGCAGCACGATTCTGTTTCCGGCGAAGATCGTAACGGGAAAGGTAATAGAAGTGACGCCAACTCAACTTCCGCACACTACGTCGTTGTCGACAGCATCGTTTCCACCTTCCGCAAAGGCCATGGTCGGAGCGCTCGGCGAGACGCCCCTGCCGTCAGACATGATCACGGGGGGGGAGGGGGTTCTGCCACCCGCCGTCGGACTGCTGCTGGTCGCGCTGATCGGCCTGGTGGCCGTGACACGGCGAGGATGGTTCCGCGCCGGCGACAAACACTGATTCCGCCCGTACGAAAGATCGCATACATCGCCGGGACGCAATGAAGCCCGGCCGGTGAGAGATTCGTTCGTTCGCCGTGGCACAGGCGAGCGATACCATGAGGTGACAGGGAAGATGGAGTTCTTGCCGGTACTCGCGATGGCGATGGCAATCAGTCTGGTCGTCATTCCGCTGATGGTCCGTCACGCGGTCCGCCTTGGACTTATCGACCAACCCGATCCACGCAAGGTCCACCACCTGCCCATACCGCGGGTCGGTGGCGCCGGGATCGTGCTCGGTGCGCTGATACCGGTCGGCGTGGCGCTGCGGGACGAGCCGCTGATGCTGACCTATATCCTCGGCGCCATCGTGCTGACGCTGTTCGGCCTGTGGGACGACCGCAAAGAACTGGGCCACTACGTGAAGTTCATCGGCCAGTTCGCCGCCGTCGTTCCGGTCGTGTACGTGGGCGATCTCTACGTGACCCATTTCCCGTTTGTGGGCGAGGGCGTGATACCGGAGGCGACGGCCCGGGCATTCACGCTCATCGCGCTGGTCGGCATGATCAACGCCATGAACCACTCCGACGGACTCGACGGCCTGGCCGGCGGCGAGGCGCTGCTGAGCCTCGGCGTACTCGGGTTCTTATTTTTTCTCAGTGGCGCATCACCGGCACTTATCGTCGTGGTGGCGACCATCGGCGGCGTGTTCGGTTTCCTGCGCTACAACACCCACCCGGCGGGCGTGTTCATGGGCGACGCGGGAAGCCAGTTCCTGGGCTTCACCATCGGTTTCCTCTTGATCCTGCTCACGCAACAGGCCGAGCCGTCGCTAAGCCCGGCCGTCGTGCTGCTCATTGTCGGACTGCCCGTTGCCGACATCCTGGTAGTGTTCTGGAAGCGTGCGACCAGTGGCCGCAACTGGTTCCGCGCTACCCGCAACCACGTGCACCACCGGCTGCTCCAGCTGGGTTTTCTGCATCATGAGGCGGTGATCCTCATTTATCTCATTCAGTTGCTCTTCCTCGTCGCTGCGATCTGGCTGAGACACGCGCCGGACGCCTACCTGCTCGGGGTATACCTCGGCGTGTGTCTGGTGCTGTTCGGCGGCATGTCGCTCGCCGAACGCCGCGCTTGGCGATTCGAACCCATCTGGCGTGGGCAGGGATGGATGTCCGCAGGGGGCGCGGACGGTTTTCACTGGCGTGTGCGTGCGCCGCGGCGTTTCCTCGAATACGGGATTCCGCTGTACCTGATCGCGTCCAGTCTGCGCGTGGACAAGATCCCGGTGGATGCGGCAACGACGGCGAGCGTACTGTTCGCAGTGCTGCTCCTGGCGCGGCTCAGCAATCTGCGTCTGCACGCGTCGGTGCGTAGCGCCCTGGTGTTCGCTGCCTCCACCGTGGTCATTTACCTGTCGCACGATTATCTGGAACTGCCGGCGCTCGCTGGAATGGTCGAGGGCTGCGTGCTGGCATTGTTTGCCGTCAGTATCGTCGCAGCCATGCGCTATTCTCCACGGCGGCGGAAGCGCGAGTTCGTGCCGACGGCCATGGATTTTTTGGTGGTCATTGCGCTGGTGCTGGCCATTGTCGCGCAGGGCAATTACCTGGAGTTCGGTGTACCCGGGCTCGCCGGCATGATTTTCGCCACGGGTGTGGTTTTCTACGGCTGCGAGTTGCTTATTACGGAGAGACGCGAGCATCGCCACTTGCTGGATCTGGCAACGTTGCTCGCCATGGCGATTCTGACCACCAAGGGGCTGTTGACCGTGTGAGTGCGGAACGTCGCAGGTAACGCGGCGCCGGTAGGCGCGCCTCACTTTTTACGAACACACATCGACCACATTGCCCCTGCGGCTGGCACGGCCAGCGCATGGGCGACGCTACTGGCGTCATGACAGGGAAGTCGGCTGAACCAGTCATGGATCACGCCACCCGCGGTTTGGGCGGCGAATGGCGGTAGCGTTCCCGAAGCGGCACCGGCATGTGCGCGCGGTTTGCCGGGAACGGACGGGTGAACTATACCTAACCGCGCCTAAAGCTTGTTGCGCAAAACCATCAGCCAGACGGCGTCTAATGACGGCGAATGGCGGTAGCGTGCCCCGCCACCGGGCAAGGACGCGAGACACGTGTATCTGAACTTCTTCAAGCTTCGTGAAAAGCCTTTCTCGATGCTGCCGGACCCGGCATTTCTCTACCTGAGCCGACAACATCAGCGCGCCCTGTCCCTGTTGCGCTACGGCATCCTCAATCAGGTCGGCTTCACCGTGCTGACCGGCGAGGTGGGCTGCGGCAAGACCACGCTGCTCCGCCGCCTGATGGCAGAGCTGGACAAACGCGTGACAGTCGGTCTGGTGTCCAACACCCAGTGCGAGGACTTCCAGGAACTGTTGCAATGGATTTCGCTGGCCTTCGGCCTGGATTACCGGGGCAAGGACAAGGTCGCGCTCTACGAGGACTTCACGGAGTTCCTGGTACGGGAGCACGCCGCGGAGCGACGCAGCGTGTTGCTCATCGACGAGGCCCAGCACCTCGATACCCGCGCGCTCGAACAGTTGCGCATGCTGTCCAATGTGAACGCGGGCAAGCACCAGTTATTGCAGGTGGTGCTGGTGGGCCAACCCTCGCTCTGGCAATGCCTGGCGCGCCCCGAACTGGAACAGTTCGTCCAGCGCATCGGCGTCGACTATCACCTCAAACCGCTCGATCAGGTGGAAACGGCCAATTATATCCGCCACCGTCTCACGGTCGCAGGCGGCGCACCGGACCTGTTCTCGATCGAAACCATCGTTGTCATCTGGCGTTACACCAAGGGTATTCCGCGGCTCGTGAACCTGTTGTGCGACACCACGCTGGTCTACGCCTATGCAGAACAGTCCCCGACCGTGACCCTCGCGCTGCTGGAAGACGTGGTGCAGGACAAGCGCCAAGGCCCGTCGCGACTGTGGGCGGGACTCACGCCCGCGGATCAGGATTTCGACATCCTGGCCATGGCATCGGTCGGCGACAAGCCGACGGTGGCACGCCCGTTTCCCCTGAACGACGGCGGCAAGGCCGTTTGATGCCGGTCCGGCATCCGCGGGGCCAACGCCATCGCGACGCCGGTTTTCCACGGACGGACATTCCTGACAGGTAACCCCATGAAAGCAGTGATACTCGCAGGCGGATTGGGCACCCGGTTGTCGGAAGAGACCACCATCAAACCGAAGCCGATGGTGGAGATCGGTGGCCGGCCGATCCTCTGGCACATCATGAAGATCTACTCGACCCACGGCATCAACGACTTCATCATCTGCTGCGGCTACAAGGGCTATGTCATCAAGGAGTATTTCGCCAACTACCGCTTGCACCATTCGGACGTCACCTTCGATCTCCGGGCGAACCAGGCCGAGGTGCACCAGAACGGCGCCGATCCATGGCGCGTGACCCTGGTGGACACGGGCGAAGCCACCATGACCGGCGGCCGTTTGAAACGCATCGCCGACTACGTCGGCAAAGGCACGTTCTGTTGCACCTACGGCGACGGGCTCGCCGATGTGAACATCAGCGAGGCCATCGCCTTCCACCGCAGCCAACGCGCCCTGGCCACACTCACCGCCACCCAGCCGCCCGGGCGGTTCGGGGCCTTTACTCTGGAGGCGAACAGCAGCCGCATCCTCTCCTTCAAGGAAAAACCCGACGGTGACGGGGCCTGGATCAACGGCGGATTCTTCGTCCTGGAACCTGAAGTCCTGGAGTACGTCGACGGCGACGACACCAGCTGGGAGCGCGAGCCGCTCGAACGGCTGGCCAACGACAACATGCTTGCGGCCTTCAAACACGAAGGCTTCTGGCACCCCATGGACACCCTGCGCGACAAGTACACCCTGGAACAGCTCTGGAACAGCGGCACGGCCCCCTGGAAGGTCTGGTAGGCATGGGCAATCCCGATTTCCTGGTCATCGGCGGGGGTGTCATCGGACTCAATGTCGCGATGGAACTCAAACGCCGCCATGGCGATTGCACCGTGCGGCTGCTGGAAAAAGAGGCGCACTGCGGCGAACACGCCAGCGGCCGTAACAGCGGCGTACTGCACGCTGGTTTTTATTACACCGCCGACAGCCTCAAGGCGCGCTTCACCCGCGAAGGCAACCGCTTGCTGGCGGAATACTGCGAGCGGAAGGGGCTGCCCATCAACCGCTGCGGCAAGCTGGTGGTGGCGCGCGACGAGGCCGAGGACCGCGTGCTCGACGAACTGCTGCGCCGGGCACGCCACAACGGCATCGAGTTGTGCGAGGTGGATGCGAAGACCGCGCGGGAGATCGAGCCGCGCGCCGTCACTTGGCAACGCGCGCTGTTTTCGCCGAACACC
>Ga0265293_10004534_pt1 | contig 24381 bp, 20 predicted proteins | sample Munlanlewell138R_FD_192505 | JGI IMG/M metagenome (GOLD analysis project Ga0265293, IMG submission 192505) | Leachate microbial communities from a municipal landfill in Southern Ontario, Canada - Leachate well 138R | ecosystem: Engineered > Solid waste > Landfill > Unclassified | place: Canada...
GGCGACCATGTGATTGTGTTCGTGGTCGACAAGCGCCGCATCAAGGACATCGAGCGGCTTTTTCAGGTCGGTTTCACCTTCTTCTGAGCGCGGAGCGCGGCCATGCACACATCGATGGTTTCCAAGATCCTCGGCCTGTTCCTGATGCTGTTCAGCATTTCGCTGCTGTTTCCCATCGTGATTGCCGTTCTCTACGGGGAAGATACCATCCAGGCCTTCTTCCTCGCTTTCGCGCTGAGCTTTTCGCTGGGGATTCTGATGTGGCTGCCGTTCAGCCGGGAGCGCATGGAATTGCGGGCCAAGGACGGTTTTCTGGTCACCACCCTGTTCTGGGTGGTGCTGGGCCTGACCGGCGCGTTGCCGCTGATGCTGGTGGACGACCTGCAACTTTCACTGGCCGATGCAGTGTTCGAATCGGTGTCGGGCATCACCACCACCGGCGCCACCGCCATCGTCGGCCTCGATACCCTGCCCAAATCCATTCTCTATTACCGCCAGCAGCTGCATTTCTTCGGCGGTATCGGCATCGTGGTGATCGCCGTGGCCATCATGCCGATGCTCGGCATCGGCGGCATGCAGCTGTACAAGGCGGAAAACATCGGCCCTTCGAAAGAAACCAAGATAACGCCGCGCATCGCTGACACCGCCAAGGCGCTGTTCATCATCTACATCTTTCTTACCCTGATGTGCGCCTGCGCGTTCTGGTTGGCGGGCATGACGCTGTTCGACGCCATCACCCACAGCTTTTCCACCGTCGCCACCGGCGGCTTCGCCAACTACGACGCGAGCATGGGCTATTTCAACAGCCCCACCATCATGCTGATCACCATTTTCTTCATGGTGGTATCGGCCATGAGCTTCGGGCTGCACTACTTTGCCTGGCTGAAGGGCAGCGTCTTTCACTATTGGCGCAACCCCGAAACCAAACTGTTTCTGCTGATTCTGCTCGGCGGCAGCCTTCTCGTCAGCGCGTACCTGCTGTGGATGAAGGTCTACAGCGTGGAGCAGGGCTTTCTCCACGGCAGTTTCCAGGTGGTGTCCGTGATGACCACCACCGGCTTCGTGACCTCGGATTTCAGCCGCTGGCCCACCTTTCTGCCCATGTTTCTCATGGTGATCTCGTTTTTCGGCGGCTGTGTCGGCTCCACGTCGGGCGGCATGAAGGTGGGGCGCATGCAGATCATGGCCAAGCAGGTACAGCGCGAAGTGGCGCGCCTCATTCACCCCAGCGGCGTGTTTTCGCTGCGGGTGCGCAACTGGGCCATTCCATCGCGGGTGACCGACGCGGTGTGGGCCTTTTTTGGCGTTTACCTGGCGGTGTATTACGCCATCGTTCTGCTGCTGCTGGCGGCGGGCGTCGACTTCACCACAGCCTGGTCCGCCACCGCGGCCATGATCAACAACCTGGGCCCGGGTCTCGGCGACGTGACCGCCAGCGTCAAGGATCTCAATGATTTTTCCACCTGGGTGCTGTCGGCGGCGATGATCCTGGGGCGGCTCGAAATCTTCACCGTGCTGGTGTTGTTCTCGCCGCTGTTCTGGCGCCGTTGAAGCGGCCATGCCGCGCGATTTCTGGGATTTCGCCTGTCACCTGTATCGCCGCGACGGTGTCGAGCACGCCTGCCTGCAACTGCAGGACAACGCTGGCGTGGATGTCAGCGCAGTGCTGCTGTGCTGCTGGCTCGGCCAGGCTTACGGAGAGCACGCCGGGCGACATCTGGAGACACTGCTGGCGGATGCGGCCACCTGGTCGCGGCAACTGGTCGCCCCGCTGCGCCGCGCCCGCTACTGGTACCGCAGCCGGCCCGACGCCATGCGCGATGCCGCGCTGTACCAACAGCTCAAGGATGTGGAGCTGATGGCGGAAAAAGCCCTCATGCAACAGCTCGACAGCCGGGCACGGCAACTGCTCGGCACATCACGACACACCGCAGCGGCACCCCGCGCGGCGGCGAAGGACTTCGTCCACAGCTATCTGAAAGGCGCCACCATCGTCCTCGACGACAGCGCGCAACAACAGCTCGCTCTTATTTTGGCGGCGCTCGACGGCGACTCCTGAACGCGTCATTACCGGTATTCCTCTCCATTTTGTGCGTTGGTCACTTCCAAGCTACCGGCTGTCGGGCGCCCCATTGCAATCATTACACCCGCGCAGACAATGTCGGCGTTGTCATGCCTCGTGATTGCGCTGGCCGGCATCAGTAGCTTCCCTGCACGACATGCGCTCTGCAGACAACATGCAACGCTTATTTTTGGCGCATACCGGAGATGATATGCAACAGGTCGCAGCTACTCTGCGCTTCTATCTTGCGTTCGCGGCTGCACTCTGGCTGTGCAGCATTTGCGCGGCTCCTGTTGCCGCCAACACGGAGCTTTATCCCTACATTCGCAAGCACAGCAGCGCGAGCGTGTCGCCGCAGGCGCTGGCACGGTTGCGCCAATACGATGGCTTGATCCGGTATTTCACCAGCCTCAGCTACTTTCGTCCTCGTCACAAAGTCAGCGCCGATTTCATGCGCGCGCTGATCCTCGCCGAATCCGGCGCGCACTCCGGCGCCATATCGCCGAAAGGCGCACTGGGTCTCACCCAGATCATGCCGTCCACCGGTCGACAGGCGGCAAAGGAGCTGTATGCCAGCGGCTCGCGCTTCCGCTACGTGCCGCGCGCACGACTGGCTGCTTTGCGTGACGACGACCTGCTCGATCCTGCCGTCAACATTCTGATTGCCTGCTACCTCATCGCCAAATACAACGAAAAATTTTCGGGCCGCATCGAGTTGGTGGTCTCCGCCTGGAACGCGGGGGAGTACACGCCGGCTCTTGCGGGCGGACGGCACGCTCCCTATGAAGAAACCCGCAACCTGATCGGCCGGATCAACGGCTACTACCTGCACTTCCAGCGTCAACGTACACCTTTACGGCGTTGAACCAGAAAAAGCATCCGTCGATGTGAATGGCAAAAAAGCGGCAAAACAACCCTTTTTATAACCGCTCGTCGCGCCATCTCCCGCGTTCATCTGGCCGGTGTTGCCTAAATTTTGCCTCAGCCCCCACAATGACGCGCTCTTTTCACACAATTATTATGGTTTTTCCGAAGTAGGGAGTACGCAAATGGATAAAAGCCTGCTAAGTGAAATGCGCCAGGTTCAGATGGCGATCGATCTGATCCAGCTGGGCGCGCGCCTGCAAGTGCTGGAAAGCGAAACCGACCTGAGCCGCGGCCGCCTGGTCAAACTGTACAAGGAAATTCGCGGCGTTTCTCCACCCAAGGGCATGCTGCCGTTTTCCACCGACTGGTTCATCACCTGGCAGCCCAACCTTCATTCCTCGTTGTTCTACAACATCTACCGAAAGATGCTCGACGAAGGCAACTGTGAACGCATGGAGGGCTTCATCAAGGCCTATCGTCTCTACCTGGAGCAGATCGAACTGCAGGGAGACGAACCCGTGCTGGGTCTGACGCGGGCCTGGACGCTGGTGCGCTTCTTCGAGAGCGGCATGCTGGAAATGACCGCCTGCACCTCGTGCAACGCGCAGTTCGTAGCGCACGCCTACAGCCCGGGCAGCGACTACGTATGCGGTATCTGCCGTCCGCCGTCACGCGCGGGCAAGACCCGCAAGGTCAGCGACACAAGCGGCTCGGATCCGCGCCGCGTCGCCGAATCCGGAACAGTTTGAGAACACGCTCTATCCGAATGGCAATTTCGTAACTATTTCTACGTGCTCATATGACGTTATAAGACATGGTTCTCAGGGCGCCCTGCAGGAGCCTGCAGCACGCGAGCTTAAAGCTTATGGCTTACAGCTCACTTCGCCTCACGCAGAATTCCGACCATTGCGCAATCAGCGGCCCGCCGCACGGACATCCTCGCCATCCGCGTAGCGGGCGCGGATGGCCAGAATGGCGGGTAGTTGGTCGAAAAACGCATCCACCAGCATCGGGTCGAAGTGCTTCTCGCGGCTGGTGCGAATCGCGTCGAGCGCCTGTTCCACCGCCCAGGCCCGTTTATAGGGCCGCGGAGACATCAATGCATCGAACACGTCGGCCAGCGCCACGATGCGACCGGATAGCGGGATGCCCTTGCCTTTGAGGCCTTGCGGATAGCCGCTGCCATCCCATTTTTCGTGGTGGGTATAGGCGATTTCGCTGGCCATGCGCATCAGTTCCGAATCGTCACCATCCAGCAAGCGTTTGCCGATGGTGGTATGGGTTTTCATGACTTCCCATTCGTGCGCCTCGAAAAACCCGGGCTTGAGCAGGATGGCGTCAGGAATACCGATCTTGCCGATATCGTGCATGGGGCTGGCGTGGAGCAGCAGTTCCGCCTGCTCCGCATCCCAGCCGATGGTGCGCGCCAGCAGGGCGCAGGTGTGGCTCATGCGCAGGATGTGTCCGCCGGTTTCCTCGTCGCGGTACTCGGCGGCCATGCCCAGGCGCTGCACCACCTGAAAGCGGGTGCGGCGCAGCTCCTCGGTGCGGGCACGCACCATGCTCTCCAGTACTTCCTTCTGCTCGTGAATGAGGCGGTGGGCGAGATGTGCCTCCAGCAAATTGCGCACGCGCATCAGCAGCTCCGTGCGATCGAAGGGTTTCGTGAGGTAATCGCGGGCGCCCGCTGCCAGGGCCTGCAGCAGGTGTTCCTTGCCGGCCTGCGCGGTGAGGATCACGATCGGCGGCAACAGCGGATCGTCGAGCGCCTTCAGCTGCGCCATCACCTCGTAGCCGCTCAGGTGGGGCATGTTGATATCGAGCAGGATAAGATCCGGGCGCCGTTCGCGATAGCGCTTCACCACCTCGCGCGGATCGTTCTCCAGGGTCAGATGCTGATAGCCCTGGTTGCCGAGAATGCGGTCGAGCAACTTCAGGTTCACGGGCTCGTCATCGACGATCAACAAAGGGCTTTGGCTGAAAAAATCCGGGGTCATTATCGTTCGTCCCTGTTGTCTAGCGAGAAATCGATTTGGCGAGAAAGCGGTCGAGAACCGCGAACAGCCGCGTCATCTCCAGTGGTTTGGTGAGGTAATCGTCGAAGCCGGCCGCCATGCCGCGCAGCACATCCTGAGGCATGGCATTGGCGGTGACGGCGGCGACCGGAATGGTGCGCAGGGCTGGATCGGCGCGCAGTACATCGAGTACCTGATAGCCATCCAGTCCCGGCATGTTGATGTCGAGCAGGATCAGATCAGGCGCCTGGGACAGCGCCATCTCGATACCGGCCTCGGGGCTCTCTGCGCAGAGCAGGGCAATGCCCGGGCGGCGCGCGATCATTTGCGCCAGCAACTTGAGGTTGGCGGGATTGTCCTCGATGTAAAGCACCGCCCGGTCGCCGTGAACACCGCCGCCGGTTGCGCTGGCCTGCGCAGGCGCGGGGATGGGCGACGCGGCGCCGACAGCCAACGCCAGTGGCAGTTCTATCCAGAAAGTACTGCCCACACCGACGTCGCTCTCGACCCCCAGAACCCCGCCCATCATCTCCACCAGGCGCTCGGTGATGGTGAGCCCGATACCCGTGCCTTCCACCTCGCTGTTTTCCGCATCGAGACGATTGAACGGCTGAAACAGCTCGGGCAGGCGCTGCGCGGCGATGCCCGGGCCGGTATCGGCAACGGCCAGGCGCATGTAGCTCCCGGCACGGTGCTCGGCGCCGAGGGTAACGGCACCCCCGGGTCTGTTGTACTTGATGGCATTGGAGAGCAGGTTGAGCAACGCCTGTTTGAGGCGGGTGCGATCGGCGCGCACCATGAGTCCGTCGGGAACATCGCAGCGCAGTGCGATACCGGACTTGCCCGCAATGGCCGCCACCAGGCTCAGGCATTCTTCCGCCACCGAGGCTACGTCGAGCGGTTCCATGGATAACTCGATGCGCCCGGATTCCACCTTGGCCAGGTCGAGTACTTCGTTGATGAGTTCCAGCAAATGGTGGCCGGCCTTGAGAATTTCCTGAACGTTGTCGTGCTGCTCCTCGTCGAGCTGGGTGTCGGTCTCGAGCAACTGGCCGAAACCGAGAATCGCATTCATCGGGGTGCGCAGCTCGTGGCTCATGCTGGACAGGAACTCCGATTTCGCGCGGTTGGCGCGATCGGCCTCTTCGCGGGCGGTGATCAGCGCCTGCTCCACGCGTTTGCGCTCGCTGACATCACTGTTGATGCCGATCATGCGGGTGGCGAAACCGTCCTCGTCGCGCGCCACCACGATGCCCCGGGTCAGCACCCATTTGTAGGTGCCGTCCCGGCAGCGCAGCCGCACCTCGAGGGCACAGGTGTTGCGCCTGCCGGCGCAGAGATCCTCGATCACCGTTTCCACTTCGGCGAGGTCTTCCGGATGAATACCCGCCGTCATGAAACGGGCTTCGGGGGGCACCTCGCCGGCCGGGTAGCCGAGCATGGTTTCGCAGTGACTCGACAGCGTCATGTGCTGGCTCGGCACATCCCACTCCCAGACGCCATCCCCGGCACCTTCCACGGCAAAGCTGAAGCGCTGTTCGGTCTCGCGCAGGCGCGCCTGCGCTTCGATCCTGTCGCTGATGTCCTGCACCGTACCCGTGTAGCGCGCCACCCGGCCACGTCCGCTCCGTTCCAGATTGGCGAGGATGTGCACGTGGCGCAGCGCGCCCTCGGCGGTGAAGATGCGGCAGCTGACGTCGAAGTGTCCCGTCGCCAGCGCCTCCTTGTTGGCACGACGCACCGCTGCCCGATCGTCGCCGTGGAGGGTGCCGATGTAGGTATCCAGCCCCTCGTCGGCGGCAAAGGCGAAAATGCGCCTCGTCTCATCCGAGCAGATCAGCTCGAAGGTTTCCACGTCGTATTCCCAGCTGCCCATGTGGGCGATGGCCTGCGCTTCCCGCAACTGGCGCTCGCGCTCCACCAATGCCAGCTCGGTGCGTTTGCGGCTGTCGATATCCTGCACGATGCCGAGCATGTGCAGCGCGTCGCTTTCCGCGCCGCGCACCACGGCGCCGCTCTTGAGGAGCCAGCGCACCGTGCCGTCCGGCCACACCACGCGATGCTCGATCTCGTAGCTCTCGCCATTGCGCAGGGCACTGTCCACCGCGTCCAGCACCTGGGCGCGATCTTCCGGGTGCACCGCCAGCAGGAAACTGCCGTAGGTGGTCTCCAGATCGCCCTCCGGAAAGCCGAGCAGGGGTGCGGTGCGCTCGGTCCAGAACATGTGGCCGGTGCGCACGTCCCAATCCCAGGTGCCGATGTTGGCGTGGATCTGGCTGCGCCGCAGGCGCTCATGATGCAGCGCCAGCGCGTGTTCGGCCTGATAGCGGCTGATGGCGCCGGCGAACGCATCCGCCAGCACAGAGAACGCGCTCACCTCGTCGAGCACCCAGTCTGGCTGGTCGCGCAATGCGGCAAACAGCAGATAGCCGATGGTGGCGGCATTCTTGCGCAGCGGCAGCGCGAACAGTGCCCGACAGCCCTGGCGCGCCAGCAGGGCACGCTCCGCCGCCGCGTCGGCGGGCAGCGCGGCGATATCGCTGAGCAGCAGTGCGTCGCCCTGATCCATGCGCTGTCGCCACCAGGGCAGCTCGCCCAGCGGCGGCTGGCATGGAGCGGGAGCGCCGCCAAGCTCCGGCGCAGCCCAGCCGTGGCTGCGCCCCAGCGTGTCGGCGGCATCGCCCTGCAGGTGCAGCCGCGCGCAGCAGGCGCCGAGAAATTCGCCGCTGCGTGCGAGAATCTGGCCAACCGCCGCCACCATCTGGCTGGCCTGGGTATTGAGCAACAAGGCCGTGGCATCGGTCAGCAGATTCTGTAACTCGCGCTGGCGGCGCAACGCCATCTCCACCTGTTTTATGCGGGTGATATCGGTGCGGATGGACAGGTATTTGTCGGGTGTGCCATCGCTGCCGAAAAGCGGGACGATGGTCGATTCCACCCAGTAGCGGTCGCCGTTCTTGCGACGGTTGCACAGCTCGCCCTGCCATACGCGCCCGGCCTTGATGGTTTGCCACATGTCCCGGTACAACTGCGATCCGTGCATGCCGGACTTGAGCAGGGCGTGGCTGTGCCCGATCAGCTCGGCACGGGAGTAACCACTCACGGCACAGAATTTGTCGTTGACGTAGATGATGCGCCCCTCCCCATCGGTGGCGCTGACGATGGCGTGATGGTTGAGCGCCTCGTGCTCGTGGGCATGAAGCAGGTCGCTCAGGCGCAAGGTGGCCTCCTCCCCTTCGAGAAGACTTTGCGAGTGCCGGATGGCAGGTTCCGGCGGCGTACTTGGCGACTGGGACACCGGTTTTCCTGAGCAGCGAGAACCTCCCTGTTATCGGCGGATTTGCATCGATCTTTAGAGCCTGCGAATGTATGCGTTTAGCGCGAAACGGCAGACAGACGCCGTTTCCGCAGGCTTATCCGCGTATGGAGCGGCGCCGCGGGGCGCCAGAATGGCTGCCGGCATTTCATCCGTGCGCAGACCATGGCCGACGACAGCGACGATCAGGAAAAAACCGAAGCCGCCACGCCGAGGCGCCTCGAGAAGGCGCGCGAGGAAGGGCAGGTGGCGCGCTCCCGCGAACTCACCACCTTCCTTTTACTGGCCACCGGCGTGGCGACGCTGTGGTCGATGGGCGGTGTGCTCTACAGCCAACTGGGGCTGGTGATGGAAAAGGCCTTTCTGTTCGACCGCGCCCGCGCCATGGACGTCGCGGTGATGCTGGCCGCACTGCGTGCCCTGGGGGAACACGCCCTGCTGGCGTTGCTGCCGCTCTTTCTGGTGATGCTGGTTGCAGCGCTGGCCGCACCCTCGCTGCTCGGCGGCCTGGTCGTCTCTGGCAAATCGCTGCAACCACAGTTTTCACGCCTCAACCCGGCCAAGGGCCTCAAGCGCATCTTTTCCAGCCAGGCGCTGGCGGAACTGGCCAAGGTCGTCGCCAAGGCGCTGCTGGTGGGCTCTGTCGGCGTATGGTTTGTGAGCTCCCGCGCCGGCGAGTTTCTCGCGCTGATGGACCAGCCGGTCGCCAGCGCGCTGGCCAACGCCCTGCGCCTCGCCGCCAGTGCCTGCGGGCTCATGGTGCTGACGCTGGTGGTGGTGATTCTCATCGATGTGCCGTACCAGTTGTGGCATCACGCCAAGAAGCTGCGCATGAGCCGCGAGGAAATCCGCCGCGAACACAAGGAGAGCGAGGGCGATCCCCACGTCAAGGGACGCATTCGTTCACAGCAGCAGGCCGCGGCGCGGCGGCGCATGATGAGCAAGGTGCCCAACGCCGACGTGATCGTTACCAACCCCAGTCACTACGCGGTGGCACTGCGTTATGACCAGGCGCGCACGGCCGCGCCGGTGGTCGCCGCCAAGGGTGCCGACGCGGTGGCGGCGCGAATCCGTGAACTCGGCGCAAGCCACGGCGTACCGCTGCTCGCGGCGCCGCCGCTGGCGCGCGCGCTCTATCACCATGTCGACCTGGACCGGGAGATTCCCGCCGACCTCTACACGGCGGTGGCGGAGGTCATGGTGTGGGCATTCGCCATTCGCCGTGGCGACAGCGCGGTCGCGGCGCCCTCCGACCTGCCCGTACCCGAGGCGCTCGCCAACCCGCCGGGACGAGGAGAGACATGAGCATCATCGCCCGGCTGCGCGCGCGCGGCATCCCCCTGACACTGCTGGCCGGCCCCATGCTGATCATCATGGTGCTGGCCATGATGATCATTCCACTGCCGCCTTTCGTGCTCGACGTGCTGTTCACCTTCAACATCGCCCTTGCGGTGATGGTGCTGATGGTCAGCATGTTCACCAGCAAACCGCTGGACTTCGCCGCCTTTCCCGCCATTCTGCTCTTCACCACCCTGCTGCGCCTGGCGCTGAACGTGGCCTCGACGCGCGTGGTGCTGATCGAGGGCCACAAGGGCGGCGACGCCGCCGGCAAGGTCATCGAGGCCTTCGGCGCCTTCCTGGTAGGGGGCAACTTCGCCGTTGGCCTGGTGGTATTCATGATTCTGGTGATCATCAATTTCATGGTCATCACCAAGGGCGCGGGGCGCATCGCCGAGGTGGGCGCGCGCTTCATGCTCGACGCCATGCCCGGCAAGCAGATGGCCATCGACGCCGACCTCAACGCCGGCCTGATCGGCGAGCAGGAAGCGCGCACGCGCCGCGCCGCGGTGGCCCAGGAAGCGGATTTCTACGGTTCCATGGATGGCGCCAGCAAATTCGTGCGCGGCGACGCGGTGGCCGGCCTCGTGATCATGGTGGTCACCATCGTCGGCGGCCTGTTGATCGGCATGATCCAGCACGACCTGGATTTTTCCACCGCCGCCAGAACCTATACCCTGCTCACCGTCGGCGACGGCCTGGTGGCGCAGATTCCCGCACTGGTCATCTCCACCGCGGCGGGCGTCATGGTGTCGCGGGTCGACACCGACCAGGACGTCGGCCAGCAGATGATCGGCCAGCTGTTCATCAATCCCCAGGTGGTCCTGCTCACCGCGGGCGTCATGGGGCTGCTCGGGCTGGTGCCCGGCATGCCCAACCTCGTCTTTCTGTTCATCACCTCGCTGCTCGGCCTGCTCGCCTGGTTCCTGATCCGCAATCAGCGCCGCCGCGCCGCCGAATCCCCCGAACAGGCCGCCCCGCTGCCGGCGCGCAGCGAAGCGCCGGAAGCCACCTGGGACGATGTGCAACTGATCGACACGCTGGGCCTCGAAGTGGGTCACCGCCTGATCCCCCTGGTGGACCATCATCAACAGGGCGAACTGCTCGGTCGCATCAAGAGCGTGCGCAAGAAATTCGCCCAGGAGAGCGGTTTCCTGCCGCCCGCCGTGCACATTCGCGACAACCTCGAACTCGCGCCCAATACTTACGTGTTGTTGATGAAGGGCGCCGAGATCGGCCGCGGCGAAATCCATGCGGACAAGTGGCTCGCCATCGATCCGGGCCAGGTCAGCGGCGACGTGCCCGGCATTGCCACCCGCGATCCGGCATTTGGCCTGCCCGCGCTGTGGATCGACGGCGCCAACCGCGAGCAGGCGCAAATCTGCGGCTATACCGTGGTGGACGCCAGCACCGTGGTGGCCACTCACCTCAACCACTTGCTGCAGCGCCACGCCGCCGAAATGCTCGGGCGCCAGGAAGTGCAGCAGCTGCTCGACAAGCTCGCGGAAACCGACAAGGGCCTGGTGGACGACGTGGTTCCCAAGCTCGTGTCCGTCACCCAGTTGCAGCGCTTGTTGCAGAACCTGCTCAACGAACAGGTGGCGATTCGCGATCTGCGCACCATTCTCGACACCCTGGCCGAACACGGGGGCACCGACGCCAACATGGCGGACCTCACCGCACGGCTACGGGTGGCGCTGGGGCGCGCCATCACCCAGCAATGGTTCGCAGGCCAGGACGACCTCAATGTCATCGGTCTCGACCTGCGCCTCGAACAGGTGCTGAGCCAGGCGCTGAGCAGCGGCGGCGCCCTCGAGCCCGGACTCGCCGACACTCTCATGGGTCAGGCGCGCGCCGCCCTGGAACGACAGGAAGCCCAGGGCCACCCACCAGTGCTGGTGGTCCAGCACGCGCTGCGCCCGGTGCTGGCGCGCTTTCTACTGCGCCGCCTGCGCCACATGGCGGTGATGTCCCAGGCGGAAATCCCCGACGACCGCACCCTGCGGGTCACCAGCCTGCTGGGAGCGGCATCGTGACACGGCTGCACTGCCTGGCGCTGTACTGCGCGGCGCTGTTCACCGTTGCGCCCGCCACTGCCACTACCGGCAGCTGGAGTGCCGGCGCAACGCGCCTGCACATCGCCGTGGCCGACAAGCTGTATCACTCGCCACCTTTCGTCAGCAGCAATCCCGCGGCCAGCAGCGGGCGCGTCATGACACAGGTATCCTGGCGTTACAGGCTCGCGCCGGGAACATCGGTCCGAGCCTGGCTGTGCGCCGCGCAACGCTGCGTGGATGCGGCGAGCCAACGCGGCCACACCGCCGCGTTCACCGGCATCGCGGCCGAAACGCCACTCGAACTCCGCTTCCGCGGACGCGGAGGTGTGACGGTGGAGGACATGCGGGTCATCGTTCATTTCCGCTAGCACCAGCACCCGTTGGTAGGTTGGGCTGAGGAACGAAGCCCAACATCTGTGGGGCGCATCTCTCCTGAACCTGTTGGGCTTCGTTCCTCAGCCCAACCTGCGCCAAGAAGTGAATAACCACCCAAAAACCCGGCTATTCGGGCCTTCCTCAGGGTGCGTGCCCGCCAATAATTGATCATCCGGCGGCGCGGAGCGTCGGCCGATCATTGACGTGGATGTGGCATGTATACCGCGAAAGGCAAAATCAACCAGGAGAGCCTGATCAAAGAGTACCTGCCGGCGGTGCGCCGCCAGGCCCTGGCACTGCAGGTCCGGCTCCCCGCCAGCATCGAGCTGGACGATCTCATCCAGGCTGGCGTGATCGGCCTGATGGACGCGCTCGGCCGCTATGACGCCAGCGCCGGCGCCAGCTTCGCCACCTTTGCCAGCCAGCGCATTCGCGGCGCCATGATCGACGAACTGCGCACCCGCGACTGGCTGCCGCGCAGTGTGCGGCGCAATGCACGCAGCCTGGACGCCTGCGTGCATCGCCTCGAACAAACCCTGGGACGCGCGCCGGAAGAACGGGAAATCGCCGCCGCCATGGACATGGGCCTGGCGGAGTACCGCCAGCTGCTGCGCGACATCAACAGTGGCTACCTGCTGCCCCTGGAAGACCTGATGGCGGAAGGCGCCGAACCGGCAGCCCACAACAGCGCCGAAACCCCTTTCGAACAGCTGCTGGAAAGCCAGCAGCGCGAGCGCCTCGTGGACGCCATCGCGGCACTGCCGGAACGGGAAAAACTCCTCATGGCCCTTTATTACCAGGAGGAGCTGAATCTCAAGGAAATCGGCGCCGTGCTCGGCGTCAGTGAATCACGGGTATGCCAGCTGCACAGCCAGGCGGTGAGCCGCCTCCGTGCGAAGCTGGCGCCGAGTTGATTTGTAGGAGCCTGCCCGCAGGCGACCGCTGGCTACGCCCCGAGGCTGGTGTCGCTTGCAGGCAAGCTCCTACAGGGATGCTCCAACCGAGCATCCGCAATCGCGGCCGCAGCCACGACCCTCAGAATCCCAGCTCCGCCAGCAAATCATCCACCTGGTCCTGCGAGCTCATCACCTCCGGTTCGTCGCCGCGAATCTGGGGACCGTTGAGGAGCATGGTTTCGTGGCGCGATTCTTCCGCCAGCTTGATCTCCTCGCCGCGCCGTTGCAGGTGGCCGCGGTCGTCGCTGTGGGGAACGCTGTCCAGCAATACCTGCAGCAGTTCGAATTCGAGGTGACGCACCACATCCATCATGCGCTTGATGACCTGCCCGGTGAGATCCTGAAAATCCTGCGCCATCATGATTTCCATCAGTTCCCCGCTGGTGCGCTGGGTCAGCACCGGCACCTCTTGCAGATAGGCCAGGGTATCCGCGGCCAGGCCGTTTTCGGCGCCAGCGGCGAGCCAGCGCGCGGCGAGTGCTTCGGCACCGGCGCCGATTTCCGTCTGCATCGGCTGGGCGCGGTCGATGGCGTTGAGGGCGCGCTCGGCGGCCTGCTCGGTCATCGACGCGATGTAGCTCAGGCGGTCGCGGGCATCGGGGATGGCCTCCGCCGCTCTCTCCACTTCCTTGTCGAGGCCGAGTTCGCGCATGCTGTCGCGCAGCATGCGGATGAGGTGGCCGATGCGCTGGATCACTTCGTCGTTGACGGCTCTGGGGGCGGATTGGTGCATGTCACCATTCATGATCGTGTCTCCTGATGGGGCGGTTCCCGCTGATTATTTACCCAGCTTCTCGAAAATCTTGTTGAGCTTTTCTTCCAGGGTCGCGGCCGTGAACGGCTTGACCACGTAGCCGTTGGCGCCCGCCTGGGCCGCGGCGATGATGTTTTCCTTCTTCGCCTCGGCGGTCACCATCAGCACCGGCAGGTGCTTGAGCCCGTCTTCAATCCGAATCTGGCGCAGCATTTCAAGGCCATCCAGATTGGGCATGTTCCAGTCGGAAATGACCAGTTCGAAGCCGCCGTTTCTCAGCTTGGAGAGGGCATCGTTGCCGTCTTCCGCCTCGTCGACGTTGGCAAAGCCGAGCTCCTTCAGCAGGGTGCGCACGATGCGGCGCATGGTGGGAAAGTCGTCTACCACCAGAATACTCATGTTTTTATCGACCATTGTCTGTCACCTGTGCAATAAAACTGTTGATCTCATGTGGAGCCTGGCTAGAACGCCTCCCATTCCTCTTCGGCGATTCTGTCCTTGCGCGCCCTGGCGCCGCTGGGTTCCCGCACTGCGGGCGTGCTCAGCCTGGAAACCAGGCCGCCCGCAAAACTGCTATCGTCCTGCGCCGCGACCTTCTCCTGTTCCTGGGCTTCGCCATCCGCCGACACCTCTTCGCCGGCGAGGCGGAATATCGCCACCAGACTTTCGAGAGTGCGCGCCTGTTCTTCCAGCGACGCGGCTGCGGCCGCGGCCTGCTGCACCACCACGGCGTTCTGCTGGGTAACCTCGTCCATCTGGCCGACCGCCTGGCTGACCTGTTCGATACCGCCGCTCTGCTCCTGGGAGGCCGCTGAAATCTCGTCGATGATGTCGGTGACGCGCTTCACCGACGCCACCACCTCGCGCATGGTGCTGCCGGCCTGCTCCACCAGTACCGAGCCCTGCGTGACCTGCTCTGCGGAGTTGTCGATCAACGCCTTGATCTCCTTGGCGGCATCGGCGCTGCGCCCGGCGAGATTGCGTACCTCGCCGGCCACTACGGCAAAGCCGCGGCCCTGCTCACCGGCGCGCGCCGCTTCCACCGAGGCGTTGAGTGCGAGGATATTGGTCTGGAAGGCAATGGCATCGATCAAGCCGGTAATGTCGGCAATCTTGCGCGAACTCGTGGAAATGCCGCCCATGGTGGCAATGACGTTTTCGACCACGTCGCCGGCCCTGCTGGCGGTGGCAGAGGCATCCTGGGCGAGGGTGCTGGCCTGGCGCGCGTTGTCGGCATTCTGCTTCACGGTGGCGGTGAGTTCTTCCATACTGGCGGCGGTCTCTTCCAGGGACGCGGCCTGCTGCTCGGTGCGCGACGACAGATCGGCGTTGCCGCTGGAGATCTCCGAAGCGCCGACATGTATCGAGTTGCTGCTGCCGCGCACCTCGCTGACGATACGCATCAAGCCGCTCTGCATCTCGCCCATGGCGCTGAACAGCTGGCCAATTTCATTGCGCCCGAGCTGGGGGACGTCGTGGGACAGATCCGCCTGCGCAATGTATTCCAGATGCGTGACGGCGCGCTTCAGGGGGCCGATCACCACGGTGCGCAAAATGAAGTAGATCAGCCCCATCACCACCACCGTCAGCGCCAGAATGCTCAGCTGCACGACGCTGAAGGTTTGCGCGAGCGCGCTGTAGTTTTCCATGTGATCCTTGCCCTGGCCGTTGGCATAGGCGACGAACCCCTCCATGCTTTCCGCCAGGTCGTCGGCCAGCGGCATCAGCTCTTCGCGGATCATCGCGAAATCTTCCAGGCTGCGATCAGCGAGGGTGTCCCGCGCTTCGCCCACCAGCGCCATGACCTCGTCGTATTGCCCCTTGAGGCTCGCCGCCAGGGCCTCGGCTTCGGCATTCCTGGGCGCGCCCATGAACGCGTCGAAGTGGCGTTGCGATTCCTCCAGATAATTCTGCGCCGCCTCGATGCGGCGATCGGCCTGCGCTTCGCGGCTCCTCTCGGCGTAGCTCGCGCCGGCCTCGAGATTGAGCCGCGCGGAATTGACCAGCACGAACGACTGGTTCACGTCGTTGAGTTGGGCGGCGTTGACCTGGTGCAAGAATTCGATGGCATTGTGAGCGGAGCGCGCCGATATGTAGCTGGTCGCGGCGATCGCGCCGATGCACAGCGCAAAGCAGACCAGGACGCCGCTCATGGCCAGATTGATCTTGAGATTGCGCAATACTGTCATCATGTCTGTCTACCTGTGTGTGGATTCTTGTCGCTCGTTCAAGTATCGGCTCCGCAGGGTTCACACCCGCTGGCGCCGCCCGGTCGCTTCCATCAATGCCATGAGGTGCGCCGCCATGTCGTCGAGCGCCACCACGTCCTCGGCCGCGCCCAGGGCGATGGCTTCCTTGGGCATGCCGAACACCACGCAGCTCGCCTCATCCTGAGCCAGGGTGGCGGCACCCGCCTGGCGCATGTCGAGCAGCCCGGCGGCGCCATCCCTGCCCATACCGGTGAGGATCACCCCCACCGCATTGCGCCCCGCGGCACGCGCCGCGGAGCGAAACAGCACGTCCACCGAGGGCCGGTGGCGGTTCACGGGCGCACCGGTATCCAGGCGCGCGACGTAGTTGGCACCGCTGCGCGCCAGTTCCAGATGCGCCTCGCCGGGCGCCACGTAGGCGTGGCCGGGCAGTATCCGTTCGCCGTCCTCCGCCTCCTTGACCGCGATGCGACACAGGCGGTCGAGGCGCGCGGCGAAGGAGCGCGTGAAGCCGCCGGGCATGTGCTGGGCGATGAGGATCGCCGGACTGTTGGCGGGCAGTGGTTCGAGCACGGCCCGCAACGCTTCGGTGCCGCCGGTGGACGCGCCGATGATCACCAGCTTTTCACTCGATACCAGCGGTGCCCGCAGCGACCCGCGCGTCCCATCCTGCGGCGTGCGCGCGCGGCGCGGACGCGAGCGGGCGGCGGCGCGGATCTTGTCCGCGATCAGCTCGGCGTAGTCGAGCATGCCGCTGCGAATCCCCACCGCGGGCTTCTCGATGAAATCCACCGCCCCCAGTTCCAGGGCGCGCAGGGTGATTTCCGAGCCGGCCCTGGTCAACGACGACACCATCAGCACCGGCATCGGTCGCAGGCGCATGAGTTTTTCGAGAAATGCGATGCCATCCATGCGCGGCATCTCCACGTCCAGAGTCAACACATCCGGGTTGTGGAGCTTGATCAGCTCGCGCGCCACGATGGGATCGGGCGCCGTCGCCACCACCTCCATATCGTCGTGGCTGTCGATGATGCCGCGCAGCAGATCGCGGATCAGCGCGGAATCGTCAACGCACAGCACCTTGATCTTGGCGGAAATCAAATGGCCTCTCCCGATAAACCCTGGCCGCAGCAATCACGACCATGTATTGCTACTATCGGCGGCAGTGGCGAGAGCTTTAGCCTTTGAGGGTGGCAGAGTCTTTTGCTGAGTTCCACGTTGCATGTTTCACGTTTCACGCGAGCCACGCGCTGCAACAACGGCGCACTGGTTATACGGCGAGATTCTCCCGGCTCACCGCTGCCCACCCAACCCGTACACCGTCTGCCCGCGCAGGCGGAAGTTGTCGCTGATGTAGGAAAAGTTTTCCGAGTGGCCGGCGAACAGCAGGCCGTCCGGCTTGAGCAGCGGCGCGAAGCGGGACAGTATTCCCGCCTGGGTGGGCTTGTCGAAATAGATCATCACATTGCGACAGAAAATGGCATCGAACGGCCCCCGCACCGGCCAGCGCGGATCGATGAGATTGAGAGGCGCGAATTTCACCATCGCGGCCAGCTCCGGGCTGACCCGCGCCGAGCCTTCCATAGGGCCGCGCCCCTTCAGAAAAAAGCGCTTGATGCGCTGTTCTTCCACCTTGGCCAGGCGGCTCAGCGGGTAGATGCCGCGGCGCGCGCTGGCGAGTGCGCCGGTGTCGATATCAGTGGCCAGGATGCGCGCATCGGCGCCCTCGCCGAGTGCCTCGCGCAGCACCATGGCGATCGAGTAGGGCTCTTCCCCCGTCGAGGCCGCGCAGCACCAGATCCGTATCGGGCCGCGCCTTCCCGCCAGGTGCTGGCGCAACAGCGGAAAATGATGGGACTCGCGGAAAAATGCCGTGAGATTGGTGGTCAAGGCGTTGGTGAATTCCTGCCACTCGTCCGTGCCTGGGCTGCCTTCGAGAAAATCGATGTAGTCGGCAAAGCGGGCGAAGCCGTGCTGCTTCACGCGCCGCGCCAGGCGCGCGTACACCATCTGGCGCTTGTGGCCGGCAAGCACGATGCCGGCACGGCGATAGATCAGCGTGGCGATGCGGCGGAAATCCTGATCGCTGAAGTCCAGCTCGCGCGCCAGCAGTGCACCGAGCTGAGCCACCTGTCCCAGCGCCGCCGTCAAACGACACCCGCGACAGCGCGGCAGCTGGCCGCTGGCGCGGCGGGCAGCACGCCGCCCACTTCCGGATGGCCGCCGTCGAGACGAAACACGTCGGCGGCGTGGGCCAGCAGCGCGATCTCGCCGTCCAGCACCTGCACGGCCCGGCTCGATGCCTTCACCCGCAGCGCATTGTGCTGCGTGACCTGTTCCATCTGCGCCACGGCCTGGTTGATTTCGACGATGCTCTGGCTTTGTTCACCCGATGCCTCGGCGATGTCGCCGATGATGGCGCTGACCTGATTGACCGCCACCACCACCCCCGCGATCGATTCCTCGGCACCTCGCACCAGGCCGGCACCGCTTTCTATGTCGTCGCGGGAGGCGGCGATCAGCTCGCGGATCTCCTGCGCCGAATCCGCCGAGCGGCGCGCGAGATTGCGCACTTCCCCCGCCACCACGGCGAAGCCGCGCCCCTGGGCGCCGGCGCGCGCCGCTTCCACCGAGGCGTTGAGGGCGAGCAGGTTGGTCTGAAAGGCGATGCTGTCGATGGCATCGATGATCAGCGACATCTTTCCCGAGCTCATTGTGATGCGGTCCATGGTGTCCACCACATCGCGCATGACCTCGCCGCTGCCTGAAGCAACTTCCGCGGTGCCCGACGACAGGGTGCGCGCTTGCCCGGAGCTGTCGGCATTCTGCTGCGCCGCCGCCATGATCTGCGCCATGCTGGCTGCCGCCTGCTGGAGAAAGGCCGCCTGCTGTTCGGTGCGGCTCGCCAACTCGCGGCTGCCGTCGGCGATGTCCCTGGCGGCAGGCGTGACCACCACCACCCGGTCATTGACGTCGCCGATGATGTTGACCAGGCTTTTGCGCATGACATCCAAAGATGTCATCAGCTGTCCGACTTCGTCGCGGCCCGCCAGCGGCGGTCGCACTGCCAGGTTGCCCGCCGCCACCTGACGCGTGAACGCCACGGCCTGGCTCAGCGGCTCGAACAGGCTGCGTCGCACCCACAGGACAAAGCTGCCGAGCGCCAGCAGGCCACCGCCCAGCAGCAGCCACTGGACCGCGAGGGCCAGATCGCGCGCCGGAGAAGGTTCCAGCAGGGCCATGTTGTAAAGCCCCGTGCCGGTGAGCGCAACCAGCATCACGGCGGCGATTGCCGCCAGAAAATTGGAGCCACTGGCCAGGGAGTGAACGTTGAAGCGCCGCAGCCGCGCCCACAGGCCGCGCTCGCGCACCTCACCGCGGTGCAGGTAAAGGTGTTTGCCCTTGCCGGCGCGCAGCGCAGCGTAGGCCTGTTCGGCGGCGGCGATGGCGTCGCGGCTGGCCTGGGTGCGCATCGACACATAGCCCTTGACTGCACCGTTTTCGACGATGGGCGCGACATGCGCCAGCACCCAGTAATGGTCGCCATTCTTGCGCCGGTTCTTCACCAGGCCGACCCAGGTGTCGCCCGCCTTGATGGTGCTCCACAGGTTGGCAAAGCACTCGCGCGGCATATCGGGGTGGCGAATGATGTTCTGCGGCTGGCCGTGGAGCTCTTCCGCCGTATAGCCGCTGACCGCGATGAAGGCGGGGTTGGCGTAGGTGATGTTGCCACTGTGATCGGTACGCGAGACCAGATAGTGATTGCCGTCGAGCTTGAATTCCCGCCCCGTGACGGGTTGATTGTTGCGCATGAAACTACTCCGCGGCCAGGGTCATGTCACCCTTCCAACGTGATTTTTTGCACAGGGTGAACGGCGCCTTGCCAATGGCACCGGCAATCCTCCGTGGTGCCGCGGCCCACGCAAAAGTACCGTCCGGCCCGGGAAAGGGGTGAGATGACGGGCCACCATTCATTCGGCGACGCCGTCCATCAGCGCCAGTTCTTCGCTGCTGAGCAGTTTGTCGATATTGACCAGCACCAGCATGCGGTCGCCGAGGTTGCCGAGCCCGTAGAGATAGTCGAGAGGCAGGCCGACGGCGAGCTCCGGCACCGGCTTGACCTGCTCCTCGGTGAGCGTTTGCACGTCGGACACGCCGTCCACCACGATGCCCACCACGCGCGCGCCGATGTTCACCACGATCACCACGGTCTGGCTGGTGTAGGTGGCTTCGGAAATCCGGAAGCGGATGCGCAGATCGATGATCGGCACGATGATGCCGCGCAGGTTGGTGACGCCCTTGATGAACGCCGGCGCATTGGCGATGCGCGTGACGTTTTCGTAACCGCGAATTTCCTGCACCTTGAGGATGTCGATGGCGTACTCTTCGTCGCCCAGGTGGAACACGAGAAATTCCTGGCTCTGCGCCGCCAGTAGCACTTGCGCTGTCATGATGTCGCAACCTCCCATTGAAACCGTGGCCGCTGTTCGACGGCGGCATGAAATTTTTTCTTGGCGTGATTGAAGCGATGCAGTTCCGCCACATCCAGAATCAGCGCCACGCGCCCATCGCCGAGGATGGTGGCGCCCGACACGCCGGGCACCTTGCGGTAATTGGTTTCCAGATTCTTCACCACCACCTGTTGCTGATTGAGCGGCTCATCCACCAGCAGCGCGTAGCGGCGCTTGTCGCCCTCGACGATCACCGCGATGCAGTCGTCCAGATCGGATGCGGCGCGCTCGACGTCCATCACCTCGTGCAGCGACACCACCGGCAGGTACTCGTCGCGCACCTTGAGAAGCCGGTCATCGCCGGCCATGGTGAACAGCTGCTCGCCGCCCGGCTGGATCAGCTCGCTGACCACCCCCAGGGGAAGAATGAAGATTTCGCTGCCGACCCGCACCGACATGCCGTCGAGGATCGCCAGTGTCAGGGGCAGCAGGATGCGGGTAGTGGTGCCCTCGCCGTGCCGCGACATGATTTCGACATGGCCGCCCATCGCCTGAATGTTGCGCTTGACCACGTCCATGCCGACGCCGCGCCCGGACACATCGCTGACTTCTTCGGCGGTGGAAAAGCCCGGCGCGAAAATCAATTGCCAGACTTCGTCGTCGCTCATCTGCTCCGACACCGCCAGGCCGTTGGCGCGGGCCTTGGCGAGCAGTTTGTCGCGGCGCAGGCCGCCGCCGTCGTCGCCGACCTCGATGACGATGTTGCCGCCCTGGTGGCGGGCCGACAGGCGCAGGGTACCGGTCGCCGGTTTGCCCGCAGCCTCGCGCAGCGCCGGCACTTCGATGCCGTGATCGAGGCTGTTGCGCACCAGGTGGGTGAGGGGATCGATGATGCGCTCGATGAGACCCTTGTCGAGCTCGGTGGATTTGCCCTCGGCGACCAGCTCCACCTGCTTGTCGAGCTTTGCCGCCAGATCCCGCACCAGGCGCGGAAAGCGGCTGAATACGTAGTCCATCTGCACCATGCGGATGGACATCACCGCCTCCTGGAGATCGCGGGCATTGCGTTGCAGCAGCGCGAGCCCCTCGCCGAGATCGCGCCCCGCCATGCCGATATCGGCGGCGCGCTGGTCGAGCATCGACTGGGTGATGATCAGTTCGCCCACCAGGTTGATGATGTGATCCACCTTGTCCACCGGCACCCGGATGGAGCCGGTTTCGGTGCCGCCTTTCGGGCTCTGGGCCGGGCGACCCTCAGCGGCGGGCGACGCCTTGCGCACCTCGCGGCTGGTCGGCGCCACGGCCGCCGCCGGGGTACTGATCCGCACCTGCGCGGCATCCACCACGAAGCACAGCACCGCCTCGATGTCGTCGGCGCTCGCGCTGGTGTGGAGCAGCACCTCGAAACAGGCTTCATCGCCGCTGCTGCCGCGCACCTCGCCGAGCAGGCCCAGTTCCTCGACGAGCAGTTGCCGATCCTTTTCACTCACCCCGAGCAGGGCCACACAGAGCGTGGTTTCCGCCCCGGCGGCAGGCGCCGGTTCAAGCGCCCGCGGCGGGGGAGGCGGCGCGTCGTCGACCGACAATTGCCGCAACTGCGCACAGAGTTGCTCGCTCTCGTCCTCATCCGGTAGCGCACCGGCGCGGTGGGCGTCGATCTGGTTTTGCAGGACATCCTTGGCCTGCAGGAACATATCGACGATATCGCGGCGCAGGGCGAGCTCGCCCTGGCGGACGTTGTCGAGCAGGTTTTCGAGGATGTGAGTGGTTTTCTGCAGCACGGTGAAGCCGAAGGCCCCGGCGCCGCCCTTGATGGAGTGGGCCGCGCGGAAGATGGCGTTGAGCGCTTCCAGCTCCGGCTCGTCCACGTCCAGGCCGAGCAGCAGGCGCTCCATGTCGTCGAGCAGCTCCTGCGCCTCTTCAAAAAAACTTTGCGTAAAATCGCTGATGTCCATGTTCTCAACCCCCTGATTGCGGCCCGCGCCGGACATCGGCCGCGCCGGGCTCGCCACGTTCGATCATTGCTGCGTCGCCGGCGCCGAGCGTGGCGAGCGGCGGCTCCCTGTTTTTCTCACCGGAAATCAACAGCGGTGAGCGGATGGCGCGCGACACCTCGGGAAACAGCACCACCACCTCGATGCGGCGGTTGATGGCCGCGCTGCCTTCCGCATCCGGCAGCGGCACCCGGTCGGCAAGGCCGGCGACGCGCAGCAGCTTTTCCGGGGCGAGTCCACCGGCCACCAGTTCGCGGCGCGAGGCGTTGGCGCGGTCCGCTGCCAGCTCCCAGTTGCTGTAGCTGCGATAACCGCTGGCGTAGCCGTGACTGTCGGTGTGGCCGCTGATACTGAGATCGTTCGTCAGCTCGTTGAGCAGCGGCGCCATCACCTGCAACAGGCTGCGCATGTAGGGCGCCACCTGGTCGCTGCCGAGGTCGAACATGGGGCGCTGCTCGGTGTCCAGCAACTGGATGCGCAGGCCCTCCTGAGTGAGGTCGAAACGCATCTGGCGGCGCAGCTCGCGCAGCGCCGGGTCCGCCTCGATGGCCTCCTCGATACGGCGCTGCAATTGGCGAAAGAATTGTCGCTGCTGCGCCGTGACACCGTCCCGGGATTGCGGCTCGGCACGCCGCAGTTCGCCCTCGGCGCGCACGGGATCGTCGCCGCCGCCCGGAATCGCCGACGCGCTGGCGCCGGAATTGTCGCCACCCGCCATGGCGGCGAGCAGCGGCGTATTGAAATAATCCGCCACCGCGGCGCGCTGCTCGCGGCTGGCCGTGGAGAGAATCCACATCACCAGAAACAGTGCCATCAGCGCCGTCATGAAGTCGGCGAGGGCGATCTTCCAGCTGCCCCCGTGGCGGCCGTTGACGATTTTTTTGCGCCGGACGATGACCGGCCGTGTCGCGGCGTTCACGCGCCCTCTGCCACGGCGGCGGCGCGGGTGCTGCGCACATGGTCTTCGAGCTCGACGAAGCTCGGCCGCTCGGCGCTGTGCACGGCCTTGCGTCCGAATTCCACCGCCAGCTGCGGGGCGTAACCGTGGAGGCTGGCAAGAAGGGTGACGCGCACGCACTGCAGGACTTTTTCCGCCTCCTTGGTCTGGCGTTCGAGGCGGCTCGCCAGCGGTGCGATGAAGCCGTATCCCATGAGGATGCCGAGAAAGGTGCCCACCAGGGCATGGGCTATCATCTGGCCCATCTGGTCGGGCGGCGCATCGGCGGCGGACAGCGCCCGCACCACACCCATGACGGCGGCGACGATGCCAAAGGCGGGCATGGCGTCGGCCACCTTGCTGATGGCATCCACCGGGATGTGGGACTCGCTCTCGAAAGCCTCGATTTCATGGAGCATGAGCTCGTCGATTTCCATCGGGTCCATGCCGCCACTGACCATGATGCGCAGGTAATCGGTGAGAAAGTTGACGATCAGCGGGTCTTCGAGCACCCGCGGGTGTTCCTGGAACAGCGGGCTCGCCGCGGGATCGTCGATATCCGCTTCCACACCGAGCATGCCGTTGTGGCGGATCTTGTTGAGCAACTTGTAGAGCAGCCCCATCAACTCCATGTAGAGCGCCTTGTCGTAGCCCGAGGCGCGCTTGAGGCGCGAAAAGGCGCGGAACGTCGCCTTGATGGCCTTGCCGTGGTTGGCTGCGATGAACGCGCCCAGCCCAGCCCCGCCGATCATCACGAACTCGGTTGGCTGAAACAGGGGGCCCAGGTGTCCGCCCGCCAGCGCAAAGCCGCCAAATACGGAGACGATAACCACGGCAAATCCCAGAGCAATCAGCACAGCCCGACCTTCAACTACGACGGAATAGTCAACGATGGGTATATCGGCAGGAAAGACGCAGGATTTAGGGGGGGTAGAGTTCACAGTTCACAGTTCACAGTTCACAGTTCACAGTTCACAGTTCACAGTTCACAGTTCACAGTTCACAGTTCACAGTTCACAGTTCACAGTTCACAGTTCACAGTTCACAGT
>Ga0265293_10004535_pt1 | contig 24372 bp, 17 predicted proteins | sample Munlanlewell138R_FD_192505 | JGI IMG/M metagenome (GOLD analysis project Ga0265293, IMG submission 192505) | Leachate microbial communities from a municipal landfill in Southern Ontario, Canada - Leachate well 138R | ecosystem: Engineered > Solid waste > Landfill > Unclassified | place: Canada...
TTGAGCGTTGAGCGTTGAGCGTTGGGCGTTGGGCGTTGAGCGTTGAGCGTTGAGCGTTGGGCGTTGGGCGTTGGGCGTTGGGCGTTGGGCGTTGGGCGTTGGGCGTTGGGCGTTGGGCGTTGGGCATACGCCGGACGCTGGACGCAATACGCTCAACCTCTTTTTGCAGCTGGTGTTGCTGCGCATCGTTTCCAATCAGATAATGGCTTGATCCGGCAACCACCAGCGCAACATGATTAAATATGATCATGCGCATGGTGCCTGAATACCCGGACAGCCACGTGGCCGATACGGCCCCGGCAGCAACCGCCGCGCCGCCGGCAGACGCTGCGGCTGCTGCGTTTGCGACCCTGCAGTCCAAGCTCAAGTACCTGGCGCCCGAAGACATCGAGCAGGTCGAGGCCGCCTATGTTTTCGCGCGCAACGCGCACCAGGGACAGACCCGCCACAGCGGTGCGCCATACATCACCCACCCGGTGGCCGTGGCCACGCTGGTGGCGCAATGGAAGCTGGACGCGCGCGCGGTGGTTGCCGCCCTGCTGCACGACGTCATGGAAGACTGCGGCGTTGGCAAGAAAACCATCGCCAGGCATTTTGGCGAATCGGTGGCCGAGCTGGTCGATGGCCTGACCAAGCTGGACCGGCTGCGCTTTGACACGCGCGAGGAAGGCCAGGCGGAGTCGTTCCGCAAGATGCTGCTGGCCATGGCGCGCGACGTGCGCGTGATCCTGGTCAAGCTGGCCGACCGCACGCACAACATGCGCACGCTCGGGTATTCGCCGCGGCACAAGTGGGAGCGCATTTCCACCGAGACACTACAGATCTACGCGCCGCTGGCGCATCGCCTGGGCCTGAACCAGATCTATCGCGAGCTGCAGGACCTGTCGTTCCGCCACCTGCATCCCTGGCGCTACGGCGTGCTCACCAAGGCGGTGGCCAGGGCGCGGCAGCGCCGCGGCGACCTCATCCAGAGGGTCCAGGGCGAGGTGGAAAAGGCGCTGGCCAGCGGCGGCCTGGAGGCGCGCATCGCCGGGCGCATCAAGCCGCTGTACTCGATCTACCGCAAGATGCGGCACAAGCAGCTGTCCTTTGCGCACGTGAGCGACCTGTACGGCATCCGCATCATCCTGCCCGAGCGCCTGGACTGCTACACCGCGCTGGGGCTGCTGCACAAGCTCTACAAGCCCATCCCGGGACGGTTCAAGGACTACATCGCCATCCCCAAGACCAACGGCTACCAGTCGCTGCACACGACGCTGGTCGGCCCGGCACAGGTGAACGTCGAGTTCCAGATCCGGACCGAGGCCATGGACATCATCGCCGAATCCGGCGTGGCGGCGCACTGGCTGTACAAGACGCAGCTGGACGCCAGCGTCGAGCAGGTGGATAACCCCTGGCTTCAGTCGCTGCTGGACATCCAGCAGGAAACGCGCGACGCGACCGAATTCTGGGAGAACGTGCGCGTCGACCTGTTCCCCGACGCGGTCTACGTCTTCACGCCCACCGGCGACATCCTGGCGCTGCCGCGCGGTGCCACCGTCATTGACTTTGCCTACGCCATCCACAGCGACATGGGCGACCAGACGGTGGCGGCAAGCGTCAACGAGGAACCGGTGCCGCTGCGCCGGGAGCTGGCCAACGGCGACGTGGTGGAGATCATCACTGCGCCCGGGACCAAGCCCAACCCGGCCTGGCTGGGATTTGCACGGACGGGACGTGCGCGCTCCAAGATCCGCAGTCACCTGAAGGGGCTGGAGCAGAACCAGGCGCGCGAGCTGGGCCTGCAGCTGCTGCTGCAGGCGCTGCGTGCCGAGGGGCTGAGCGAGCTGCCCGAAGCAGACGAGCGGTACCGCATCATCTGGCAGGAGCTGCTGGTCTTCACCGGCAACCGCTCGCGCGACGAGCTGCTGTCCGATATCGGCCTGGGCAAGCGCAGCGCCGTCATGGTCGCCGAGCAGCTGCGCACCATGCTCATGCACGAGGGCGTGGAATCCGACGCCGTGCTGCTTTCGCAGGCCCGGTTCACGGCGCACGAGAACCTGTCGCAGGGCGTGATGATGGTCGATGGCTCGGAAAACGCCTCCATCATCTACGCGTCCTGCTGCCACCCCATCCCCGGCGACGCGCTGCTGGGCTACCTGGCGCGCGGCGAGGGGCTGGTCATACACACCAGCGATTGCGCGGTGGCGCAGCGCCAGCGCAGCAAGGACCCGGAGCGCTTCATCAACGTGATCTGGGCCGACGAGCCGGTGCGCCTGTTTGACGTGGGCCTGATCGCGACCATCACCAACGGCAAGGGCGTGCTGGCGCGCGTGGCCAGCACGCTGGCCGGTGCCGACGCCGACATCGTGCACGTTGCCATGACCGACGAGGCGGCGCCGCAAACGCTGGACCTGCGCTTCATCGTCGCGCTGCGCGACCGCGATCACCTGGCCCGGACGCTGCATGCGCTGCGCCGCACGCCTTCAGTGCTGCGCGCGACGCGCGCCAAGCCCAGCGCGCACTGAGAGCTTGAGAAAGAATCCCTTATGCCCGCTTTGACCGCCCAAACCCGCCCACTCCGCGTTGCAAATGCTCGCCATGGCACGGGCCATGCCTGCGCTTTGCGTCTTGATTGGACGGGCTTTGGCGATCCTCTCGGGCGCGATCAATTCATTCTCAAGCTCTGAGGACACTGCCGCGTTGCGGCCAGGCCGCGCTACGGCTCGAGCAGGGCGGCCTCGATCAGCACGTCCGCGCCAGCCACGGGTGCAATGCTTGCCGCGGGAATCGGGGCGCCGGCGCGCCACTGCTGCACGGCACGCCGCTTGCTGCTGCCTGCGACCAGGAACCACAGCGCCCGCGTGCGCGACAGGCGGGCCGCGCTGAGCGAGATGCGCTGCGGCGGCGGCTTGGGCGCGTCAAGCACGGCCAGCACGTCGGCCGCGCCGGTGCCCGTGCCATGATCCCGCCCCGGAAACAGGCTGGCGGTGTGGCCATCCTCGCCCAGCCCCAGCAGCACGCAGTCAAACCAGTCGACGTCGCGCAGCACGCGCGCGTAGGCAGCCGCGCCCGCATGCGCGCCCTGCTCCGCAGCGATCTCGTGGATTTGGCTGGGCGGAATCGGCACCTGGTCCAGCCATTCCTCGCGCGCCATGCGGCTGTTGCGCCGCTCATCGTCAGCCGGCAGGCAGCGTTCATCGCCAAAGTACAGTTGCCACGCGGCCCAGTCGGTGCGCGCGTCGCGCAGCAGGCGGTACGTGGCGCGGGGCGTGCTGCCGCCTGCCAGCACGAGCCGGAAGCAGCCGTGCGCAGCGATGGCTGCGGCGGCCTGTGCCAGGATCAGATCGCGCGCGCGCCGCGCCAGCGCGCCGGCGTCGGCACAGGCATGCCAGCGCAGGCGCTGGGTCATGTCTTGCGCACCGGGTGGCCGCCGAACTCGTTGCGCATGGCCGCCAGCAACTTGTCGGAAAACGAGTCCGGGTCGCGCGAGCGCAGGCGCTCGATCAGCGCGCCGGTGATGATGGGCGCAGGCACGTCGAGCTCCAGCGCTTCGGCCACGGTCCAGCGCCCTTCGCCCGAATCGTCGACCCAGGCTTGCAGGTCCTGCAGTTCCGGGTCCTTTTGCAGCGCGCTGCCGGTCAACTCGAGCAGCCAGGAGCGCACGACGCTGCCATAACGCCAGATCTCGGCAATCTGCGACAGGTCAAGCGCAAAGTCCTGCTTGTGCCGCATCAGCGAAAAGCCCTCGGCGTACGCCTGCATGAGTCCGTATTCAATGCCGTTGTGCACCATCTTGACAAAATGGCCGCTGCCGCTGGGACCCACGCGGCCCCAGCCCTTGTCCGGTGCTGGCGCCAGCGCTTCAAAAATGGGCCGCAGCGTCTCGACCACCTTCTTGTCGCCGCCTATCATCAGGCTGTAGCCTTCCTGCAGGCCCCAGACGCCGCCGCTGGTGCCGCAATCCACGTAGTTGAATCCCTTGTCCTTCAGCTGGGCTGCGCGGCGCAGCGTGTCCTTGTAATTGGAGTTGCCGCCGTCCACCACGGTATCGTCAGCGTGCAGCAGCGGAATCAACGCGTCCAGCGTCTGGTCGGTCGCGTCGCCGGCCGGCACCATCATCCACAACACGCGGGGAGGCGCCAGGCGCGCGACAAGCGCCTGCAGGCTGTCGACCACGGCAGTGCCCTGCTCCTGTGCGCGCCGACGCGCAGCGTCCTGCGGATCGTATCCAGCCACTTCGTGCTGCGCGCGCGCCAGCCGCTGCGCCATGCTGGCGCCCATGCGGCCCAGGCCGATCATTCCGAGCTTCATTTTCTTTTCCTTTCCTGCGCCGTGCCTGGGCAAAAAACACCTGCCCGGTGGAATTTTTCAAGGCGCAAATCGTCGGACAACAGGTAGACGCAAGCACGCGCCTTTCGTTCAATCCGCACCACAAGCCAACCCATGTCCCGGCATTTCACCACGGTCAGCCCGACCCGCATTGAAACCCAGCTCATGGGCCGCGGCGACTGGAGCACGCTGCTGACCACCGCCGGCTCGGGGTACACGCAATGGCGCGGCCTGGCCGTGGGGCGCTGGCACGAGGATCCGGTTGCCGATGACTGGGGCAGCTACCTGCTGCTGCGCGACGTGGCAAGCGGCGAGATCGGGTCGGCCACGCTGCAGCCGGTGGCCCAGGCGCCAGATGCCTACGAAGTCATATTCGACCAGCACCAGGCACGCTACACACGGCGCAAGGGGACGCTACTCAGCACGCTGCATGTCCATCCAAACGCGGAAGGTGACGGCGACTGGCGGCAGCTGACCCTGCACAACAGCGGCAGCCAGCCACGGCTGATCGACGTGTTTTCATGCGTGGAGCTCACGCTGGGTCCGGCCGCTGCCGATGCAGCGCATCCGGCCTTCTCCAAGATGTTTGTGCAGACCGCGGCGCATGACGACGATCAGATCCTGCTGGCATGGCGCCGCAAGGGCGCGCCCTCGGAGCCGGACATTTGCGCCGCGCACGGCTGCGTGGCAGACAGTGCCCAGGTTGAGGCGCTGGGCTTCGAGACCGATCGCGTGCGCTTTTTCGGGCGCGGACGCAGCGCAAGCAACCCCGCGGCGCTGGACGGCAGCGCTGCGCTGAGGGGACGCAGTGGCACCGTCCTGGACCCGCTGTTTTCCCTGCAGCGCCGCGTCCGACTGGCCCCTGGCGCCCGCGTGACGCTGCGCTTCTTTACCGTGGCCGGCGCCGCGCCCGACCGCCTGCTGCAGCGAGCCCGCCAGTGCCTGGCCAGCAGCACCAACCCGGCGCCGGCGGCCGACGACGATGGCGCCGCCGCCTCACCGCAGCTGGACCAGCTGCAGCAGCTGAGCACGCCGCTGTTCTACAGCGCTGCGGCGTGGCGCGGCGACGCCGCAGCGCTGCTGCATGCCCGCGGCGGCCAGCCCAGCCTGTGGCCGCACGGCATCTCGGGCGACCATCCGCTGGTGCTGGTCCGGGTCAGCCGCTCGGCGCACCTGTCGCTGGTGCACGAGCTGCTGGCAGCGCAGCAATGGTGGCACGAGCGGCAGCTGGTGGTCGATCTGGTCGTGCTGGCGGGCGGGCAGGACGCGCCGGTCGACAAAGGCCTGACCGAAGCGCTTGCCCCGCTGCAGGCACGGCGCGCCGCGGGCAACGACCCACAAGCCGGTGCCGGCGGCCTCTTCGTGCTGCAGAACGCATTGCTCTCTGACCTGGACCGCGCCGGGCTGGCGGCAGCCAGCCGCATCGTGCTCGATGCCAGCCACGGCGACCTGGCAGCGCAGGTTCACCGCGCACGAACGCTGCAGCAGGCTGCACCCGCGTTGCGGCCGCCGGATCCGCCAGACTCCACTGGAGCGCCGGGCACGTCAAGCGCAAACGCGGAAGCGGCAGCAGACAAGCTTGCAAATTTCAACGGGCTGGGCGGCTTTGACGTGGCCGGCGGCGAGTACGTCATCCGGCTCAAGGGCCATGAACGCACGCCCATGCCCTGGATCAATGTCATTGCCAACGCCGACTTCGGCTTCACGGTTTCGGCCGAAGGCGGCGGCTACGCCTGGGCCGTCAACAGCCAGAAGCATGCGATCACGCCCTGGTCCAACGATCCGGTCCGCGATGCGGCCGGCGATGTGCTCTACATCCGCGATGTCGACGATGGCCGGCTGTGGACGGCCACGCCCGACCCCATTCGTGCCGCCGGCTCCTATGAAATCCGCCATGGCCCGGGCTATACGCGCTTTGCGCACAGCGTGCACGGGCTGGATTGCGAGCTGGTCCAGCTGGTGCCCCTGGACCAAGCAGCCAAGGTGTCCCGGCTGCGGCTGCGCAACGGCAGCGACCGGCCGCGCCGCCTGCAGCTGACCGCGTACGTGCGCTGGGCAATGGGCGCCGTGGGCGAGAACACCGCGCCGCACGTGGTCACCTGGCGCGATGAAGCCAACGGCGCCCTGCTCGCGCGCAACGACTGGTGCGCGGACCATGTCGGACGCGTGGCGTTTGCCGACTGGTGCGGACAGCAGGAGGGCTGGACCTGCGACCGGCAGGAGTTCCTCGGCGTGCTGGGCACACCGTCCAGCCCGGCGGCGCTCCGGGCCGGCACGCCGCTGCAGGGCCGCTGTGGCGCCGGGCTGGATCCCTGCGCCGCGCTGCAGACCACGCTGGAGCTGGCGCCCGGGCAGGCGCGTGAAGCGGTCTTCCTGCTCGGCGAAGGCGCCGACCTGGACGCGGCCCGTGCGCTGGTCCAGCGCCTGCGCCAGGCCGATGGCGCACGGCAGCTGCAGGCCGTTCACGCGCACTGGCAGCGCATCTTTGACGCGGTGCAGATCAAGACGCCCGACCCACACATGGACCTCATGGTCAACCGCTGGCTGCCCTACCAGGTCATTGCCTGCCGGCTGGACGCGCGCACCGCGTTCTACCAGGCCAGCGGCGCCTGGGGCTTTCGCGACCAGCTGCAGGACGTGGCCGCGCTGACGCTGAACGCGCCCGAGCGCGTGCGTGCGCACCTGCTGCGCGCTGCCGGCCGGCAGTTCACAGAAGGCGATGTGCAGCACTGGTGGCTGCCACCAACGGGCGCCGGCGTGCGCACGCACATCGCTGACGATCGCCTGTGGCTGCCGCTGGTTGCCGCGCACTACGTCGCGGTCAGCGGCGACACGGCCGTACTTGATGAACAGGTCGCGTTCCTGCAGGGCAAGCCGCTGGCGCCGGACCGCGTCGATGACTTTTACACGCCCGCGCCATCAGACCAGCGCGCCAGCCTGTTCGAGCACTGCGCGCGCGCGATCGAGGCCAGCCTGCAGACCGGCGCGCACGGCCTGCCGCTGTTTGGCAGCGGCGACTGGAACGACGGCATGAACCGCGTCGGCAGCCAGGGACGGGGCGAAAGCGTCTGGATGGGCTGGTTCCTGCACGCCAGCATTGCCGCGCTGGCGCCGCTGGCCGAAGCGCGCGGCGAACACGCCCGCGCCGCTGGCTGGCGCAAGCACGCGGCCCGGCTGCGCGATGCGCTGCAGCGCCACGCCTGGGACGGGCAGTGGTGGCTGCGCGGCTGGTTTGACGACGGCACGCCGCTGGGAAGCAGCAGCAGCGCCGAGTGCCGCATCGACGGCATCGCGCAGGCCTGGTCGGTCATCTCCGGCGCCTGCGACCTCGCCCGGGCGCGCCGCGCCATGCAGGCCGTGGACCAGCTGCTGGTCAACCGCGATGCCGGCCTGGTCGCGCTGCTGACCCCGCCGTTTGACCACGACGGGCCGGACCCCGGATACATCCGCGGCTACCCGCCGGGATTGCGCGAAAACGGCGGCCAGTACACGCATGGCAGCGTGTGGTCGGCGGTGGCGTACGCGCAGCTGGGAGACGGCGATCGCGCCTGCGAAGTCTGGCGCATGCTGGCACCGGTTTCACACAGCGACAGCGCGGCCGGCGTTGCGCGCTGGCAGGTCGAGCCCTACGTGGCCTGCGCTGACGTCTACACCGCCGCCGGCCACCTGGGACGCGGTGGCTGGACCTGGTACACGGGAACGGCGGGCTGGCTCTACCGCGCTGCGCTGGAATCGCTGCTGGGCCTGCACGTCTGCGGTGATACGCTGCGCATAGCCCCCTGCATCGCGCGCGACTGGCCGGGTTTTTCGGTGGACCTGCGCTGGCGCAGCGCACGCTACCAGATCCATGTGGCCAACCCGGCGCATGTGTGCAGCGGTGTGCGGGAACTGCGGGTCGATGGCAGCAAGCAGGTCCGGGGCGAGCCCATTTTGCTGCAGGACGACGGCGGGACGCACCAGGTGCAGGTGACGCTGGGCTGAGGCGTGGGCGTGGCGGCACCGGGCCCGGCGCTACCCGCCCAGCCAGCCGCCGCGGAACCCGGCCGCAAGCAAGCCGTCGACCACGGGCTGGCAGCCGCGCATCAGCTGCCACAGGAAACCACAGCGGTGGTTCTCGATCATGGCGACGATGGGACCCTGGTTGAGTCCGATGTGCCAGGGACAGATCCAGCCCGCGTCGCCGTCCCTGTCATGGTAGCTGGGGTTGAACGAGCTATAAAATCCAAAGAACGCGTGCTGCCCGCCCGCCCGCCGCGACAGCGACTCGATCGTGGGCAGCACCACGTCGGGCGCAAAGGGCAGCGACGCGATCGACGCCCAGGGCGAGACCGTGCCGTCGTCCGGACCAAAGGGCGCCCCACGCGCAGTGTAACCGTAGAAGTCGCGCTTGCGGCCGCGGACCAGGCGCCCGTATTCAGGGCCGGGGCCGTTGCTGGCGGTCAGGCCCCAGCACTCGCCGCAGTAGCCTTCCCAGCCCCGCGGGTTGCGGATGGCATACTCGCGCTGCACCAGCGTGGCGCGCCGGCTGTTCTCAAAATAATCGATGCCGCGCGCGCGCATGTACGCATCGGCAATGCCGCGAAAATCGATCCACAGGTGCGAGAACTGGTGGATGAACAGCGGGCCGGCGTACACGTAGTCCATGCCGTAGATGCGCTTCCACCGGTAGCCGGACAGCCATTGCTCGTACGCGTCGCGGCTGGCCGCATGGCTGGGCGAGCCCAGCGCCAGCACGTACAGGATCAGGGCTTCGCTGTAGCCTATCCAGCGCCAGCGCAGGAACCCCTGCTCCGGCGTCCAGCCCAGCGACAGCGCGGCGCCGCCGTTTTGCGCCCAGCGCCAGTCCACGCGCTCATGGATGGCCTGCGCCAGCCGGCGCAGCTGCACTTCGTCCGCATCGTCGCCATCAAAGTACTGCGCGGCCAGCAGCATGCCCGCCACCAGCAGCGCCGTGTCTATTGTCGAGAGTTCGCTGTTCCACGCGCGCTGGCCGGTCTCCATGTCCAGGAAATGATAGAAAAAGCCGCGGTAGCCGCTGGCCCGCGGCGTTCCCGACAGGTCCGCGCCGGCAAAAAAACGCAGCGCGGCCAGCGCGCGCTGCAGCGCGTCGGCGCGCGACATCCAGCCGCGCCGGACCGCGATGGGCCAGCACGTCAGCGCAAAGCCCACGGCGGCGATGCTGCACGGGCTGTGCTCCTGCGTTGAATCCCGCACCAGGCCGTTGGCGGGGTTGGTGTGCGCAGGAAAGTAGTGGAAAGCGTCGTGCTGGACGCCTTCAACGACGGGTGGCAGCGGCGGGTCGCGGTGTTCGGACATGAAGTGAAGCACATGGAAGTGGCCAGATGACGCCCATTCTAGGGAAACAACGCGTATTTCAGGGTGCTTTCTGCCTGAGCCTGTCCATGGGCACCGTGTGAGCCACGGACTATCCAGACCCCAACCCATGCCCGGCCGGATCGTGGCCGGCTGCGGCGGCGTCCGTCGCGGGTTTTTTGCCAGCGCCGCCCCGGCAAACCCTTCAGCTGCCTCAACAACCTGTGCACGGCACAAACCCCGCCCCTGCGGTCAGGGAACCGGAGCAGGTGCCGGCGCCATCGCAAGGTGCCCGACTGCCCGGTTCGAGGACAAAAAATTGAACGAAATTCCACGTTGATGAATCAACCGGGAATACGGGAAGAATCAAAAACACCATGAACACCGATCCATCCGATGCGTTTGTCTTTTTTGGCGCGACCGGGGATCTGGCGCAAAAGAAAATCTTTCCGGCACTGCAGGCGCTGAGCCGCAGCGGTCGCCTGGACGTACCCGTTTTCGGCGTCGCGCGATCGGACTGGAGCCGCGAGCAGTTTTGCACGCATGCACGCCAGAGCATCGAGCACTTCGGCACGCTGGACCCGGACGCATTTGCGCGCCTGTGCCAGCACATGCACTACGTCCGCGGCGACTATGCGGACGCTGCCGTTTACGGGAATCTGCGCAAGGCGCTGGGTTCGGCCCGCCATCCACTGCATTACCTGGCCATCCCGCCCAGCATGTTCGGGACCGTGGTGCAGGGGCTGTCCAGCGCGGGCTGCGCGCAGGGGGCACGCGTGGTCGTCGAGAAGCCGTTTGGGCGCGACCTGGCGTCGGCGCGCGCGCTCAACGCCATCCTGCACCAGCACTTTGACGAATCGTCCATCTTCCGCATCGACCACTACCTGGGCAAGGAACCGGTACAAAACCTGCTCTTCTACCGCTTTGCCAACACCTTCCTCGAGCCCATCTGGAACCGCGAGCACGTGCGCGACGTGCAGATCACGATGGCCGAGGCTTTTGGCGTGGCCGGGCGCGGCGCCTTCTACGACGAGGTGGGCACCCTGCGCGACGTGGTGCAGAACCACCTGGTCCAGGTGCTGACGCTGCTGGCCATGGACGCGCCTCCCGAGCCCGGCGCCAACGTGCAGCGCGACGAAAAGCTGCGCCTGTTGCGCGCCATCCGCCCGCTGGCCGCTGACGACGTCGTTCGGGGCCAGTTTGCCGGCTACCGTGACGAAGACGGCGTGGCCGCGGACTCGCAGGTCGAGACCTTCGCGGCGCTGCGCCTGCACATAGACACCTGGCGCTGGGCCGGGGTGCCGTTCTACATCCGTGCCGGCAAGAAGCTGCCTGTGACCTGCACCGAGGTGCGCGTACAGCTGGCGCGGCCGCCGCAGGCCGTGTTCCGGGACGACGCGCCGCACGCTGGCAACTACCTGCGGTTCCGGCTCAGCCCGGACGTGGTCATTGCGCAGGGCGCGCGCATCAAGGCGCCGGGAGAGCGCATGACGGGCGAGGACGTGGAACTGGTGGCACGCGACGACACCAGCGAAGACATGCTGCCCTACGAGCGCCTGCTGGGCGACGCCATGCGTGGTGACACCGGCCTGTTCACGCGCGACGATTGCGTTGAGGCAGCCTGGCGCATCATCGACCCGGTGCTTGCGCAAGACACGCCGGTGCACGACTATGCCCCGGGCAGCTGGGGTCCGCACCACGCGGATGCGCTGATTGCCGGCAGCGGCGGCTGGCATGATCCGCAGGCCGGCAGCGGAGCGCCGGCATGAGCAGGGCCGGCGGCCAGGAGACGGCATTCCTGCTCGATGTCGACAACACCGTGCTGGACAACGACCGCTTTGAGCACGACTTGCGCGCGCACCTGGTGCAGGCCGTGGGGCACGATGGCAACGACGCGTTCTGGCGCGGCTTTGAAGCGCGGCGCGCGCAGTGCGGCTACGCCGATTACCTGGGCACGGTGCAGCGCTCTTTTGAAAACGCCGGCCGCGATACGCGCTGGCTGCCCGTGGGCGGCTTCATGCTGGACTATCCCTTTGCCGACCGGCTCTACGACGGCGCGCTGGAGCTGCTTGCCGGCCTCGCCGCGCGCGGCCCCACGTGGCTCATCAGCGATGGCGACGGCGTCATGCAGCCGCGCAAGCTGCAGCGCGCGGGGCTGTGGGACGCCGTATCCGGCCGCGTGCGCATCTACGTGCACAAGCAGACGCGGCTGGACGAGATCGCCCGCCTCTGCCCTGCGGCACACTACGTGTTTGTCGACGACAAGATCGCCATCCTCGACGCCGTCAAGCGGCACTGGCGCCAACGCGTGACCACGGTGCTGCCGCAGCAGGGCCACTACGCCACCGAGCGCGGCGCTGCGGGCAGCTGGCTGCCGGCCGACGTGCGCATCCCGGCCATCTCGGCGCTGGCGCAGGCACTTGTGCCACCATTGACGCCAACGGCAACTCCAAACCTGACAGGGACACCATGAAACCAACCGAACAACTGCACGCGCTGGGCCAGCGCATCTGGCTGGACAACATCACCCGCAGCATGCTTGACGATGGCACGCTGGCGCGCTACATCCGCGAGCATGCGCTCACCGGCCTCACGTCCAACCCCACCATCTTCCAGAAAGCCATGGCGTCGGGCACCGCGTACGATGCCGACATTGCCGCGGCGAATGCCGGCACCGACACCGAGGCGCTGTTTGTCAGCCTGGCGCTGGCCGACCTGGCCCGCGCAGCCGACCTGTTTGCGCCGGCGCACCAGCGCAGCGGCGGCATGGACGGCTGGGTCTCCATGGAAGTCTCGCCGCTGCTGGCCGACGACGCCGAGGCCACGCTGCAGGCGGTGCTGCAGCTGCACGCGCAAGGCCAGCGCGACAACCTGTTCATCAAGATCCCCGGCACCGCGGCCGGCGTGCAGGCGATCGAAGACGCGACCCATGCCGGCGTCCCCGTCAACGTGACGCTGCTGTTCTCGCGCGAGCAGACGCTGGCGGCGGCGCAGGCCCGGATGCGCGGCCTGGAGCGGCGCCTGGCCGAAGGCAAGGACGTGAACGTGCATTCGGTGCTCTCGCTGTTTGTCAGCCGCTGGGACGTGGCGGTGCACGAGCAGGCACCGGCCGGGCTTCAAAACCAGCTGGGCATTGCCATGGCCCACCGGACCTGGCACGCCTGGCAGGAACTGCAGCAAGGCGAGCGCTGGCAGCGGCTGAAGGCCGCGGGCGCGCCGGTGCAGCGCATGCTGTGGGCCAGCACCGGCACCAAGGACCCCCATGCGTCCGACGTGCTCTACGTCGAGGCGCTGGCGCTGGCCAACACCATCAACACCATCCCTGAAAAAACCCTGCTTGCGTTTGCCGACCACGGCCGCGTCGACTCGGGCGATGCGCCGGACCGCGCGGGCTGCGAGCAGGTCATCGCCCGCTTCGAGCAAGCCGGCGTGGACGTGGCCGCGGTGGCAGAACAGCTGCAGCGCGAAGGCGCCAGCGCGTTTGTCAAATCGTGGCAGGCGCTGATGCAGGGCCTGCAAAGCAAGCGCAAGGCGTGATTCAAGAACCCGGCAGCGCGCAGCGTCGCGGCGCCACAGACCAGGCCCCGGTCATGACCCTCCCCATGCTTCCCCCGCTTGCCGACTGCCCGCAGTGGCAGGCGCTGGCCGCGCACCGTGCCGAGATCAGCGGCCGCACGCTGGCCGACTGGTTTGCCGCCGATCCACGGCGGGCCAGCCGCTTCAGCGCGGAAGCGGCGGGGCTGTACCTTGATTATTCCAAGCAGCGGGTGAATGCCGACACGCTGCGCCTGTTGCTGGCACTGGCCGAGGCCCGCGGCGTGCGCCAGCGCGCCGCGGCGATGTTTGCCGGAAAGCACGTCAACGTCACCGAGGACCGCGCGGCGCTGCACGTGGCGCTGCGGCTGCCTCCGGGCCGGTCGCTGCACGTGGACGGGGTCGACGTGGCGGCGCAGGTTCATGAGATGCGCGCACGCATGGACCGGCTTGCCGGCCAGCTGCGCGCCGGACAGTGGCTGGGTCACGACGGCCGGGCGATTCGCAACATCGTCAACATCGGCATCGGCGGCTCGGACCTGGGTCCGGTCATGGCCTTTGATGCGCTGCGCGACTTCAGCCGGGACGACCTGCGCCTGCGCTTTGTCTCCAACGTCGACGGCGCCGACCTGCTTGACGCGCTGCGCGGGCTGGATGCGGCCGAGACGCTGTTCATCGTCTGCTCCAAGAGCTTTGGCACGCTGGAGACGCTGACCAACGCGCGCGCCGCGCGCCACTGGTGCGTGCAGCAGCTGGGCAGCGAGGCCGCGGTGGCGCGGCACTTCGTGGCGGTCTCCGCCAATGCCGAGAAGGCACGCGAATTCGGCATGGACCCGGCGTGCATTTTCGAGCTCTGGGACTGGGTGGGCGGCCGCTATTCCATGGACTCGGCCGTTGGCCTCTCGACGCTGATCGCCATCGGCCCGCAGCACTTTGCCGACATGCTGGCCGGCTTTCATGCCATGGACGAGCACTTTTGCAGCGCGCCGCCAGAGCGCAACCTGCCGCTGATCATGGGCCTGCTGGCGGTCTGGAACAACAACTTCCTGGACGCAGCCACCGTTGCCGTGCTGCCGTACGCGCAGCGCCTCGCGCGCTTTCCCGCGTACCTGCAGCAGCTCACCATGGAAAGCAACGGCAAGGGCGTCACGCTGGCGGGCCAGCCGGTTGGCGTGGCCACCGGACCCATCTACTGGGGCGCGGCAGGCACCAACGGCCAGCATTCCTTCTACCAGCTCATCCACCAGGGAACGCGCCCCATTCCCTGCGACTTCATCGGCTTTGCCCGCACGCGCAATCCGCTGGGCCAGCAGCACGACATCCTCATGGCCAACCTGATCGCGCAGGGCGAGGCGCTGGCGTTTGGCAGGAGCGCCAAGCAGTTGCGCGCCGAAGGCACGCCCGAAGCGCTGGTTCCGCACCGCGTTTGCCCCGGCAACCGGCCCAGCAGCACCATCCTGGCGCAGCAGCTGGACCCGCGCACGCTGGGCGCGCTGGTGGCGCTCTACGAGCACAGCGTATTCACGCAAGGCGCCATCTGGAACATCGACTCGTTTGATCAATGGGGCGTCGAGCTGGGCAAGCAGCTGGCCACCCGCACCATCGCCGAACTGACCGCAGACCACGAGCCCGAGCTGGCGCACGACAGCTCGACCAACGCCCTGATCCGCCGCTACCGCGCGCTGCGCAAGGAGCCTGCATGAGCCAAGAAATCGATGTGCTGGCGGGCAAGCCGGCGCCCGCTTCCATCCTGGTCGACGTCGACGCGCTGCTGGACGCCTACTTCCAGCGCCAGCCCGACCCGTCGCTGCCGGCGCAGCGCATCCACTTCGGCACGTCCGGACACCGCGGCTCGTCGTTCCGCGGCAGCTTCAACGAATGGCACATCCTGGCGATCACGCAGGCCATCTGCGACTGGCGCCAGGCGCACGGCCTGGACGGGCCGCTGTACCTGGGCCGCGACACGCATGCGCTGTCGGGCCCGGCCACCGACAGCGCGCTGCAGGTGCTGGCGGCCAACGAGGTCCGCACGCGCGTTGCGCGGGGCAGCGAATTCACGCCCACGCCAGCGATCTCGCACGCCATCGTCACGCACAACCGCGGGCGCAGCAGCGACCTGGCCGACGGCATCGTCGTCACGCCCTCGCACAACCCGCCCGACAACGGCGGCTTCAAGTACAACCCGGCCAACGGCGGCCCGGCCGACACCGATATCACGTCCTGGATAGAGCAGCGCGCCAATGCCTACCTGCAGGCCAGGCTCGATGGCGTGCATCGCGTCAACCTGGACGCCGCAAACGGCGCCGCCACGACGCAAACACACGACTTCCTGCACCGCTACGTCGAGGACCTGCAGCACGTCATCGACTTTGACGTCATCCGCGCCGCCGGCGTGCGCATGGCGGTCGACCCGCTGGGCGGCGCCGGCGTGGATTACTGGCGCGTCATCGCCGGGCGCTACGGGCTGGACCTGACCGTCGTCAGCGAAGTGGTTGACCCGCAGTTTGCCTTCATGACCGTCGACTGGGATGGCCAGATCCGCATGGACCCCTCGTCCCCGTACGCGATGCAGCGCCTGATCGGCCTCAAGGACCGCTACGACATCGCCTTTGCCTGTGACACCGACCACGACCGCCATGGCGTCGTCACCCGCAACGCCGGACTCATGGCGCCCAACCACTACCTGTCGGTGCTGGCGCATGCCTTGTTTGAACAGCGCGAGCACTGGCCCGCGCACGCTGCGCTGGGCAAGACCGTGGTCAGCACCGCCATGCTTGACCGCGTGGCCAAAAAACTGGGCCGCCCGCTGTTTGAAGCGCCGGTGGGCTTCAAGTGGTTTGCGCAGGGCCTGCTCGAGACCCGACTGGCGTTTGGTTGCGAGGAAAGCGCCGGCGCGTCGGTGCTGCGCCGCGACGGCAGTCCCTGGACCACCGACAAGGACGGCATCGTGCCGGCGCTGCTGGCTGCTGAAATGACCGCGCGCGCCGGCCGCGACCCAAGCGATCTTTATGCGGCGCTGGAGCAGGAACTGGGGACCGCGCACACCGGCCGCGTGCAGGCGCGGGCGAGCGCCGAACAGAAAAAGAAGCTGGCCGCGATCACGCCCGAGCAGCTGCAGCTCACGGATCTGGCCGGCGAAAAAGTGCAGGCACTGATCAACCGCGCACCGGGCAACCAGCAGCCCATCTTCGGCATCAAGGCGGTCGCACGCAACGGCTGGTTCGCCGCCCGCCCCTCCGGCACCGAGGACATCTACAAGGTCTACGCCGAAAGCTTCAAGGACCCGGCGCACCTGAAGCGCCTGCTGGCGCAGGCGCAGGAAGTGGTCGACCGCGCGCTGGGGCAGCCCTGATGCAGCCCAGACCCCGGCTCGAGTCAAGACAGCCAAAGGAGCCCCCATGAATTCCAACGCCACCGCCCAATCAACAGACCAGCTGTGCATCAACACCCTGCGCTTCCTGGCCGTCGACGCGATCCAGAACGCCGGCAGCGGCCATCCGGGCCTGCCGCTGGGTGCAGCGCCCATGGCGTACGTGCTGTGGCAGCACTTCCTGCGGCACGACCCCGCGCATCCGCACTGGCCCGACCGCGACCGCTTCGTGCTCTCGGCCGGGCACGGCTCGGCGCTGCTCTACAGCCTGCTGTACCTGAGCGGCTACGCGCTGGACATCGCTGATCTCAAGCAGTTCCGCCAGTGGGGCAGCAAGACGCCCGGCCACCCCGAGCGCGGCCACGTCCCGGGCGTCGAGGTCACCACCGGCCCGCTGGGCCAGGGCTTTGCCAACGCCGTGGGCCTGGCCATGGCCGAGCGGCACCTGGCCGCACGCTACAACCACCGCCCGCACGCGCCGGTCAACCACCGAACCTGGGTCCTGGCCAGCGACGGCGACCTGATGGAAGGCATCAGCTACGAGGCCGCGTCGCTGGCCGGCCACCTCGGACTGGGCAAGCTCACCTGCCTGTACGACGACAACCGCGTCACGCTGGCCGCCGGCACGCCCATTGCCTTTACCGAGGACCGCGTCGCGCGCTTTGCCGCACAGGGCTGGCACACGCAGGTGGTGGACGACGGCAACGACCTGGCCGCGCTGCAAGACGCGCTGCGGGCGGCCACGCAGAACGACCAGCAGCCCTCGTTCATTGCGGTGCGCACGCACCTGGGCTACGGATCGCCCCAGCAGGACACGTACCACGCGCACGGCTCGCCACTGGGCGAAGACAGCGTCGCGGCCACCAAGGAGAAGCTGGGCTGGCACTGGAGCGAGCCCTTCCATGTGCCGGCGCAGGCGCGCGAGCACATGCGCCAGGCGCTGCAAAAGGGCGGCGAACTGCGGCGGGACTGGCAGCAGCGCATGCAGGCGTACCAGGCCGCCGAACCGGAACGGGCGGCCGAGCTTGAGGCCGCGCTGTCGGGCCAGCTCCCTGCGGGCTGGGACGCCGACCTGCCCGTGTTCGCCGCCGACACCAAGGGCCTGGCCACGCGCAAGGCCGGCGGCCAGGTCATCAACACCATCGCGCAACACCTGCCGGTGCTGAGCGGCGGCTCGGCCGATCTCGACCCCTCGACGTACACCGCGCTGGACGACCTGGGCGACTTCGGCGCCAGCCTGAATCCGGCCACGGATACACAAGGGAGCGACGGTGGCGGCTGGAGCTACCGCGGCCGGAACATCCACTTTGGCGTGCGCGAACACGCCATGGGCGCCATCGCCAACGGCCTGGCCGCGCATGGCGGCGTGCGGCCCTTTACCGCGACCTTCCTGGTGTTTTCCGACTACATGCGGCCGCCCATCCGGCTGGCCGCGCTCAGCCAGCTGCCGGTGGTGTTTGTCTTCACGCACGACAGCATCGCGCTGGGCGAGGACGGCCCCACGCATCAGCCCATAGAGCAGCTGGCCAGCCTGCGCGCCATGCCCGGCCTCACCGTGATCCGGCCCGCCGACGCCAACGAAACCACGGTGGCCTGGTGTGTTGCCATGGAAAACCAGCAGGGGCCCACCGCGCTGATCCTGTCACGCCAGGCACTGCCCATCATGGACCGCCAGACCCACGCGGCCGCTGCAGGACTGCGCCGTGGCGCCTACGTGCTGCGCGAGGCAAAGGGCGGGGTCCCCGCGTTGATCCTGCTGGCCAGCGGCTCCGAAGTCGCGCTGGCGCTGCAGGCGGCCGACGCGCTTGAGCAGCAGGGCCAGCCCACCCGCGTTGTTTCCATGCCCAGCTGGGCGCTGTTTGATTCGCAACCCGGCGCGTACCGCGACGAGGTCCTGCCACCTGCCGTGCGCGCCCGCCTGGCCATCGAAGCCGGCGCCAGCATGGGCTGGCACCGCTACGTCGGCGACGGCGGCGCCGTGCTCGGCATCGACCGCTACGGCGCGTCGGCGCCCGGCGAGGTTGTGCTGGCACACCTTGGCTTCACCGTGGATAACGTCGTGGCGCAAGCCCGGTCCGTCCTGGCTGCGTAGATCGTCCCTGGGGTTGCCCTGCGCCGCGCCGGAGCCCGTCGCGGACACGCCTGTGTCCTTGCCAAGGCGCGCACGGCAGGCCTGCAGGGTTATCCGGTTTCTGCCGGGTACGTCACCGCCAACACCTCGATCTCGCGCACGCCGCCGGGTGTCTGCAATTCCAGCACGTCGCCTGCGTGTGCGCGCATCAGCGTGCGCGCGATGGGGCTGATCCAGCTCACCTCGGCGCGCGCGGTATCGGCCTCGTCCACACCCTTGATGGTCACCGTGCGTTCGTTGCCGTCCTCGTCCGCGTAGCGCACCGTCGCACCAAAGAAGACCTGGTCGCTCCCCTGGTGCACGCTGGGGTCGACCACCTCGGCGATCTCCAGCCGCTGTGTGAGGAAGCGCAGCCGCCGGTCAATTTCGCGCAGCCGCTTCTTGCCGTAGATGTAGTCTCCGTTCTCGCTGCGATCGCCGTTCTTGGCGGCCCAATGCACGGTCTCGACCACCTGCGGCCGCTCCACTTCAGCCAGCTGCCTCAACTCCGCCTGCAGCCGGCGCCAGCCCGCCGGCGTCATGTAGTTCTTTGACCCCACCGGGACCGGCGGCGCAACCAGGTCGTCCTGATCATCCGCATCGTCCTCGCGTACAAAAGCCTTGCTCATGAACACATGATACCGGCGCCTGCGCAGCGCCGCTGCGGGCATGGCGGCCAAAGCCACGGGATTGAGACGCAAGTTTAGATAGAATCTTCATTAACACGAATTTTCATAAGAGCGTCAACAATGAATCTGCATCAATTCCGGTTTGTCGATGCCGCCGTTCGCAACGGCCTGAACCTGACGGCGGCGGCCAAGTCGCTCAACACGTCGCAGCCGGGCGTATCCAAGGCCATCATCGAGCTGGAAAACGAGCTGGGCATACAGATCTTCGTACGGCACGGCAAGCGCATCAAGCGCATCACCGAGCCGGGACAGCACGTGGTCGCCGCCATTGCCACCATCTTGAGCGAGGTGGGCAACCTGCGCCGCATCGGCGCGCAATACCGCGCCGAAGACGTGGGCACGCTCTCCATCGCCACCACGCACTCGCAGGCGCGGTACGTGCTGCCGGGCCCGGTGGCCAAACTGCGCGAGCGCTACCCGCAGGTCAACATCAGCATGCACCAGGGCACGCCGGCGCAGGTGGCGCAAATGGTGACCGACGAGGTCGCCGACATCGGCATGGCAACCGAGGCGCTGACCGACTTTCGCGGGCTGGTCACGCTGCCCTGCTACGAATGGGAGCACGTGCTCATCATGCCGGCAGAACATCCCCTGGCCCGGCACGAGGCCGTCACGCTGGAGGACATCGCGGAACTGCCGCTGGTCACGTACGACCCGTCCTTTACCGGCCGCAGGCGCGTGGACAGTGCCTTTGCGCAGCGCGGGCTCACGCCGCAAATCGCGCTGGAAGCCATAGACTCGGACGTCATCAAGACCTACGTGCGACTGGGCCTGGGCGTGGGCATCGTGGCCGAGATGGCCGTGGATCCCGAAGCGGACCCGGACCTGGTGGTGCGGCCGCTGGGTGCATTCCTCGGACAGAACATCGCGCGCATCGCGCTCAAGCGCGACGCTTACCTGCGTGACTTCGTCTATCATTTTGCCGAGCTGCTCTCCAGCCGGCTGGACAAGACCCTGATCCAGCAGGCCATGAGCGGCGAGGCAACCGACCATGGCCTCTGAAGTCTCCGCCCGCATCGCGACAACCCCGGCGTTTCCTTCACGCCTGCCCGACGTTGGCACCACCATCTTCACGACCATGTCGGCGCTGGCGCTGCAGCACGACGCGGTCAACCTGGGCCAGGGCTTCCCGGACTTTGCCTGCGATCCGCGGCTGATGCAGGCCGTCACCGACGCCATGGTCCGGGGCCAGAACCAGTACGCAGCCATGGCTGGAGCCAAGCCGCTGCGCGACGCCATTGCCGCAAAAATGCAGGCGCTGTACGGGCCAAGCTACGACGCCGGAACCGAAATCACGGTCACCGCCGGCGCCACGCAGGCCATCCTGACCGCCGTGCTGTGCTGCGCCGGCCCGGGAGACGAGGTGCTCGTGCTCGACCCCTGCTACGACAGCTACGTCCCCAGCATCCGGCTGGCCGGCGCCACGCCGGTGCGGGTGCCGCTCAAGCCCGGCGACTTCCATCCGGACCTGGACCGCATTGCCGCAGCGCTGGGGCCCAGGACCCGGGCCCTCATCATCAACAGCCCGCACAACCCCAGCGGCACCGTCTGGTCGGCAGCGGACATGCAGGCGCTGCAGGAGCTGCTGGCGCCCACCGGCGTCGTGCTCATCAGCGACGAGGTCTACGAGCACATGGTGTACGCGCCGCTGCGCCACGAAAGCGTGGCCAGATATCCGGCGCTGGCGGCGCGCGCGTTCATCATCAGCAGCTTTGGCAAGACCTACCACGTCACGGGCTGGAAGGTGGGTCACGTTGCGGCACCCGCGCCCTTGATGGCCGAGTTCCGCAAGGTCCACCAGTTCAACGTGTTCAGCGTGAACACGCCCATGCAGCACGGGCTGGCGCAGTACATGGCCGACCCCGGCCCGCACCTGGGTTTGGCCGCGTTCTACCAGGCCAAGCGGGACCGGTTCCGCAGCGGGCTGGACCGCACGCGCTTTCGCCTGCTGCCCTGCGAAGGCACGTATTTCCAGACGGTCTCTTACGCCGACCTGCAGCTGCCCGAGCGCGAGCTGGACGAAGCCGCGTTCTGCCAGTGGCTGACGCGCGAGATCGGCGTGGCGGCGATCCCGGTGTCCGCGTTTTATGGCGATGGCCTTGAGCAGCAGACCATCCGGTTCTGCTTTGCCAAGAAAGAGCAGACCCTGGACGCGGCGCTGCAGCGGCTCGCGCGCCTGTAGCCGTCGGCCGGGCACCAGTGTCGTGTTGCATGCAGTTTGTGCTGATTCCGGACGCCACGGTCGGCACCACCCCTGGCAACGACCCCATCGCGCTTGAGCAGCAACTGCTGGCGCGCGCCAGCGAGCCGGTGGCGCAGCTGTGGCAATCGGGCACCGCGCTGGTGGTGCCGCGCAGCTACCGGCAATTTGCAGCGTTTGACGCGGCGTGTGCGCAGTTTGCCGCGCAGGGCTGCCCGGTCCGGGTCCGGCCTTCGGGCGGCGGGCTGGTGCCGCTGGACGCCGGCGTGCTCAACGTCAGCCTGGCCTACCCGCTGGCGCAGCAGCTCGAAGGCGCGGTCGAGCGCGTCTACCACCACCTCTGCCAGCTGCTCGTTGACGCGTTGCAGCCGCTGGGCGTGGACGCGCACCGGCAGGCGGTGGCCGGATCGTTCTGCGACGGCCGCTTCAACCTGGCGACAGGCCGCGGGCCACACGCGCGCAAGATTGCCGGCACCGCGCAGTACTGGCGCGTGCAGCGCACGGCGGAAGGAGCAAGCGGCCGCTACCGCGTGCTGGCGCATGCCCTGCTTCTGGTGGCGCCGGACCTGGACGCGCTGCACCGGCGCGCCAACGCGTTCGAGGCGCTGCTGGGCAGCGACCGCCGCTACGCGCGCGACAAGACGGCCAGCGTGGCCGAGCTGTGTCCGTCACTCTCCGGCGCGGCGCTCATGGCCGAGGTGCGGCTGCGGCTGCGCGAACTCATTGCACAAAGCAGTCCGCCTGCGGCGCGCTGACCCGCCCGCAGGGACGCGTGTCTCACAGTCCCAGCGTATCAGCGGGGAACCCGGGCGTACTGGCGTCCAGCCAGTCGTCGAGCCAGCCACGCAGCAGCTGCCGGCGCTGCGGGTCCGGGCCACAGGCACCCGAGCTCTGGCGCAGGTTGTAGCGGACCAGGGTCCACGCGGGCGACCAGAGTGCACTGGGCAGGTCGCCGGCATGCTCCTGCGCCACGAGACGGCAGGAGATCCGGTGCGCGTACTGCTGCCGCCAGCGCCGCAAAAGCGGGAACTGGCGCTGCACCGTGTCGTACTGCACGGCAAGCAGCGTCAGCGTGCCCGCGCCCGTCGCTGCCCAGCGCGTCAGCGACTGCACCACCTCGCGCTCATCCAGCGGCCAATCGGCAAAGTCTGCGTCCGAGAGAACCAGCTCGCGCCAGCGCGCCCGCGCCGCTTCGGCCAGCGCCTGCCGTATGCGCTCGCGAAAGCGCTCGCGCCCAACGAATCGGTCCGCCGGCAACGCCGGCTGCGTGTCATCCATCGTGTCCATGCACCCACCCCGCCTGCATCCATTGCCGCAGCATCGCCTGCGCCGGCCCGCTGAGCTGCCGCAGCGCCGCCGCGGGCAGCGTCCGCGTATCGGCCAGCTGGCGCATGAGGCGGGCATCGTCGCCTGCGGCCGTCCAGCTCTCGCCGTTGATGTAGACGCCGCGCGCGTCGTGCAGCATGCGCGTGCGCCGGTCCAGGACGACCGAGGCCACCGGCCCGTGGCCTGCGTCGTCGGCCCGGTCGAACCAGACGCCGGGCTTGGGCTCGCTCAGGCACTCGCCCAGCGCGCGGTCCAGCGCCGCCGCGTCCTGCATGATCGCGTGCAGCGCCTGCTGCGCAAACACGCGCAACCCCTCGGGAATGGCAGCCGGTGCGCAGACCGCCGGCTGCGCAGGATCGGCGTACGCCTGCTCGGGCACCAGGTCCTGCGCCGCGTCGGCCAGCCGCAAGAGCAATTCGGCCGCCAGCCCGGCGCGGGTGGGACGCCGGAATCCCACCGAATACGTCATGCACGCGCCCACGGCCACGCCCTCGTGCGCCCAGAGCGGCGGCAGGTAAAGCAGGTCGCCGGGCCCGAGCAGCCATTCCTGCTCGGGCTCGAAGCGGGCCAGCACCTTGACCGGCAGATCCGGCAGCAACCGCAGGTCCGACTGCCGGCCCATGCGCCAGCGCCGGCGGCCGCCGGCCTGCAGCAGGAAGACGTCGTAGCTGTCAACGTGCGGCCCCACGCCGCCGCCATCGGTGGCAAAGCTGATCATGAGATCGTCCAGGCGCGCATCCGGAACAAAGCGAAAGCGCTGCAGCAAGTCGTGCGCCGCGTTGCAGTGCAGGTCCACGCCCTGCACCAGCAGCGTCCAGTCCGGCCGCTTCAGGGGCGGCAGCGCGCGGCGCGGAAACGGGCCGTGGCGCAGGCGCCAGCACCCGTCAAACCGGGTCAGAAGCCGCGCTTCGACGGCGTCGTCGGAAGCCAGGGCAAAGAGCTGCGCCCGCGACAGCAGCGGCTTGAGCCCCGGAATCGCCTGCCGCACCAGCAGCGGCTTTTTCTGCCAGTGCGCGCGCATGAACTGCTGCGCGGACAGGCCGCCCAGCAGGGAAAGGGGCCGCGTTGTATCCATGGTCTGGGCCTGCCCTCCTCGATGGGACGCCAACAAGGCAAAAAGACACCGCCGTGCCAGCCGGCACTCCTGCAAGTCTAGCGCGTGCAGCTGCCAACCTGCCACAGCAGGCGCCGGCAAGCGGGCAGCCCGGACAACGCAAAATCAGATCCCGGTCGGCACGCATCGCCGGCGCACCGGAAGACGATGACCGCGCCGCTGCGCGGCGGCAATGACTGCGGCTGCGCCGCCATGATTCACGTTGAGCGTTGAGCGTTGAGCGTTGAGCGTTGAGCGTTGAGCGTTGAGCGTTGAGCGTTGAGCGTTGAGCGTTGAGCGGTGAGCGTTGAGCGTTGAGCGTTGAGCGTTGAGCGTTGAGCGTTGAGCGTTGAGCGTTGAGCGTTGAGCGTTGAGCGTTGAGCGTGGTGAGCTCACGCTGGACGCTGAACGCTTGACGCCAAACCT
>Ga0265293_10004536_pt1 | contig 24372 bp, 16 predicted proteins | sample Munlanlewell138R_FD_192505 | JGI IMG/M metagenome (GOLD analysis project Ga0265293, IMG submission 192505) | Leachate microbial communities from a municipal landfill in Southern Ontario, Canada - Leachate well 138R | ecosystem: Engineered > Solid waste > Landfill > Unclassified | place: Canada...
GGCTGTATAAGTATCGTCATCGGCACCTTTTGCCTTATATCTATAAGAAAGCCCGCCGCCGCTAGGGTTAACTATATTTTCTATAAAAAGCGTTTGTCCGTAATTGATGTCCTCTACAGTAAAGTTCAGCGCATTTTGTGCCTTTTCTATTGTTAAAGTAGCTTCCATGGAAGGGATAGCATAGTAATTGTCCGGCTCTACTAACTCAAAATCAACAGTAACTAAAATACTGCCGACATCTGTTAGGGTATTTTGAGTATAAACAGGAGCTATGCCCATAGGCAGCGTTCCGCTTATTTCTATCTTTTTAGTCTGTCCGTCATAGGTATAAACTTTATCCTCAAAGCTAACCCCGCTCATATCATAAGTAGCTTTAAGTATTGACCAATTAAGATCGGGGAAATTAGGAGGATTGTAGCCGGATTCATTATATTCATACTCTAGGAAGGCAGTATAATTGCCTGCATTACGCATACTGATACCCATTATATTGGTAACTTTAAGGATGGCAGGGTCAATTCCTTCTACTATATAATATCCAAAGCCAGAATCGTAAGTCAAGCCGTTGATACCTACTGTTTGATAACTGCCGTCAAACATAAAAGGAGCATCATATATCCAGCTTAAACCGGATAAGTCAAAAGTGCCTTTATCATTAATATATAGAGTTGCGTACATAGAGGGTATAAGTTCATAATTATCTTCATCACCAGAAAAATTAGCAGTTGCATTGGTTGAGCCCATAGAAGACAATGTATTGCCTACATAAGTGACGCTGACACCTTGAGGCAGAGTGCCATCTATAGTAATTTCTCTAGTTACACCTTCTTCAAAGCTAAAATACTTATCAGTAAAGGAAACGCCGCTCATATTATAAGTAGCTTTGTCAATTGTCAAAGTAGCAGTAAGGACAAGTTCAATTGGATAGTAATTGACCTCATCTCCAGCAAAACTTGCGCTCACTTGAATTGACCCTGCATTGGTAAGCTTATTATTGCTATAGATTACGCTTACTCCTTGAGGCAAAGCGCCCGTGATTGTAATCTCTTTTTCTTGTCCGTCATAAGTATAAGAAATATCGTCAAACTCAATATTGCCAAGGTTATAGTATGCCCTTACAATACTAAATGCAGCTGTAGCCTCCGCTGCAAAATAGTTAGAGGTTGCTTCACTATATGCCTTTACTGTATATTCACCTAATGCTGTAGGTACAGTAGCAGAATAAGAGCCATCGCCAGCATTGCTGAGTTTGTATAAATAAGAAACGCTGCCGCCGCTGGGATTGCTTACTACATCTATTACAATAGGACTGGAATAAAAAACATCATCAACTGATATTGCTAAAGGATTGTCGGCTTTAGTAATGGTTAAAGTAGCACTCTTGCTAGGAATAGGAAAGTAATTGTCTCCATCTCCCGTAAAGTTAGCGGTAGCAGCAATACTACCTACATTGGTTAACTTATTATTTTCGTATGCTACCGATACTCCATAAGGCAATGTGCCTGTAATAGTAAGTGCTTGCTCTGCTCCATTGTATACTTTTGATGCATTGTTAAAGCTGACACCGCTCATATTGTAAGTAGCTTTAGTTACTGTAATAGTAGCGCTCATAGACGTTATAGCATTGTAATTGATAGCATCTGGCGGTGTAAAGTGAGCTTGCGCTCCTTGCGAACCTACCAATGTGCGCTTATTGCCCGTATAGCTAACTGTTACTCCTTGTGGCAAAGTCCCTGAAATTGTAATTGATTTTTCTGTACCGCTATAAACAAAGCTGGCACTGGGGAAGCTGATTCCGTCCATATTAACATTGGCTTTATTAATATTTAAGTAAGCATACAATGGGTCTCTAATATCATTATAATTGTCTGTATCTGCTACACTAAACCTTGCAGTAATCTGCGTACTACCCGCATTGATCATATGGTCAAACGGTTCATACTGCATACTTAATCCTTCTGGCAATGTGCCTGTAACACTAATATATTTAGCAGTACCGTCATAAGTATATGTCTTACTAGAAAAGCTAATGCCGCTGATATCATAAGTTGCCTTTTGCACTTTAACAAGCACATTAATGTCCCCTTCGTTATAGTTGCTAGTTTCTGCCACCTTTATTTTTACCATATAGTCGCCTGCGTTTATAAAGCTGTTATTCTCATAAGATATTGCACCGCCGCTATTGGCTGTAGCACCGCTTATGCTCTGGGCTTGCCCATTGTATATGGGATTAAGATTTACACCGCTTAAATTAAATACAGGAGTAGCCTTAGCAATAGTAAGCGATACTGTCTTTTGACCCATTTGAGTCCCGGAGCGGCTAACAGTAATTTGTGCATTATAATAGCCAAAATTAGTTGGAGCTGTAGCAGAAGACCAAGAAGGCGAGCCCGGCTTATTAGTGTAAAAGTATGATACAGTAAATCCGGTATCAGCAGTAAAACTAACCCCTTGCGGACTGCCGTTATAAGCGTGTGTAGTATCTCCTGTAGTAATCTCATAAAAATGTGCTATAAACTCTAAAGATTCCTCATAAGCGTCCTCTGCGACTAAAGTATAAGTCTTGCTTTTAGTATAGGTGCGCCCTACACCAGCACCAACTTGCTTTTGCCAGGAATGGAAGTAGTATCCTGCGTTTTCAGTAGCCACCATTGCATAACTGCCCCCCACAGTCCTTCCGTTTTTGGATAAAACTGTGGATGAACCGTCTAAGGTGACAGTCCCCCCGGGAATTGCTGATTGCGGCGTTTCGGGTCTTACGCTTACCGTAGGGTTGTAATATTTAATGGTTTTTTCTGCTGAAGCAATGGCATGATTGTTAAAAGCAGTAATTTTATTTTCGCCTTGTGACAAGTCCACATTAAGAGAAGTAGTTTTGCCTCCGTCATCTCTAATTACAGTAGCGCTGCCATTAATGATATACTTCCATACTCCACTTTCGTTATCAGTAATGGTAACATAACTTGTTGTAGTCCAATCATTATTAGTGCCGGATACTGTAGGAGCTGTGCCATCTGCAGAAACTTTTTGGACTGAAAGACTTATAGATACATTATTCATTTGAGTTTTGTTTCCGTTTGATATTAGTCTTGCCACAAAACCTATTCTAAAATATCTGCCATTATTCGTTTGGCTATCATAAGTTACAGTAGAAGATAAATTTTTACTTTTACCTTCTTTAGAATCAAAAGGCCAAGGAATGTTGCCACCAATATATGTTGAATTGTTGCCTTTTAAATAATAATTTTCGTCAAAAGAGTTATGCCCTACTCCGCTAATGTCATTAATATTGCCTATAGCTATAAACGAAGCTATCTTTACTTCACCTAAATTTACTATATTTTCATTTCTTGCTTCACAATTTACAGTAACAACAAGCTTAGCTTTTTTATCTCTAAGTGCAGTATAGATGTGATCATCTAATCTACCGGTAATTGACCAAAAGCCATTCCTGCCCGTACCATCTTCTAAATGCCAATGAGTAGCACTTTGTTCTTTTTCCAAATATGCATTTATTACTCTTGTAGCACCCTCTTGCAAATTACTATAAGTAATATAATCTGTAACATACAACATACCGCCTTGGGATGCCCTAGTTGCACCAGAAGTATTATAACCTTCCCCACCAAAAGGTAAACTAGGCACCCATGCATTTGCTTTAAACGGAGCATTGCCTCCAATATTTGCTGAAATAAAAGCTACCGAAACTAAAATCAATGCCAAAGTATAGCCCAGAGCTTTTTTCAAATTAATTTTTGACTTCCTATTCATTACCGTTAGCCTCCAAATTGTTATCTAACACAAAATCATCAATAATATAATATATTGTTAAATAAGATGTTATCCAATATATCTTTATTACATTATACTATTTAATAGCATTAAAAGTCAATATGCATAAAATGTTCTAAGAATTATTTACTAATATTTTTCATTAAGTTATTTATATCTTTATAAGAAATTATTTTTATTCCTTTATCTTTTATTGCACTCTCCAGCCTGCCGCTAGCCAAAAAGCTAGCCTCCCATTCTCTCTTTTGCCATTCCTTAGTAAGTGGAGAAAAAGTCTTGCAGTAATATGCAGGATGCAGAAACATTTCCGTAACGCCATAAGGTATCCCGTCTAATGCATCTAAATAAAAATCGCAAAGAGCATTGTAGCTTGATATTTCTGCAATAGGATATGGGTTGGTTACTATATTATCTACCAGCCGCACTCTCATTAGCCTTGCTGTTGCTACAATTACATTAAAGGCTACTTTTACTATTGCGGGTATACCGCCAGGAAAATAAAATGATAAAAAGTTATGCTGCTTGGGAAAGCGAAAAGGCAACTTATATCTTTTGCATAGCAAAAAAGCATTGATAAAAAACAATCTTTTATTGATACCGTAAAGAGTGGCGCAATGATTATCTATATGGTCAATTGCCACTCCTGCATTTAATAAATACTCTATTTGCGCACTGCATTCTGCAGTTACATCTTTACTTTTAGCTTGTTTTGCAAATAAATTGGTGTCGGTAAGCAAGCCCCCTTGTGCATCTGTAATGCTGGATACCCCTGTAAGCGCATGCCAAGGCTGCTCTTGCAAGTCCGAATTTAAGGTTAAATGCACACCTGTCGGCATATTATATTTTTTTACATAGTCAATAGCTTCCGCCGCATAAGGCGCGTTTGCTATTATATTGGCAGAGCTGATTTTGCCCGATTCATACAGCTCTTTTATAGCTTTATTTGCAGAAGGGCAAATGCCAAAGTCATCTGCCCCTATTATTAAATACTTTACTTTGTCCTTGCTTTTAATCAAAACTAACGCTGCCCCTTGCCAAAACAGTCTTGCCATCCTCTGTTAGCTTGCATACATATCCGTCTTCATATTGGTTGCCTTGAGGATAATCTGTGCTTAATATGGTAGAACCCAAAATGATAGAGGCTTGAAATCTTTCTGTCGAATGGTCAAATTGCTCATCTATCCTTGTACGCAAGATATAGCCTTGATCTATAAGGTCGGCAAGTCCTTCTTCAAACGGACTGTCTGCCAAAATAAAAGAAGAATAGCTATTGGGAGTGTCCTTGGGATGGATAAATACAAATGCTTGCTGAGTTGCAAAAGTGGGGTCAATATCCAAGTAATTCTTTTCTATTTTTGGCTTATCAAATAAAATGGTAAAATATACCTTGCCCAAACTATCTTTAACTTTTGGCCAAGCCTGCGCTTTTACCGCTTCATTAAGGGTAGCATAGCTGCCCTTTATTTGACCGGGGGTTATTACAGCATCGCCAAAAACTTCTTCAATAAGAGCATCCATAGCCACTAGCCGCTCTTTGGTCATTGTTTGAAACTTATATGTATAAAAGCTAAATTGATTCCTTATTTGTAACATTATGTGTATAGGTATATGTCCGGGGTTGGTGTCTGACCAAAGCTTAATTTCTTTTAGCGCTAACTCAAAATCGGGGCTATGGGTGTTCCAGTCAGAAAAAGGGTCATGCATTAGCAAAAACTTATTATCGTAACAGCATACATCTAGCTCCAAGCCCCTATAACCTTGATTGAGCTGCTCTGTAAAAGGTGACATCTCATACCAGCCATTCTTTACCCTTTGCCCAAAAAAAACTGATAAAGGGTAACTAATATACATAGTTGGCATAGTCTTGTAACTGTTATGGGTAGCAAGTGCAGAGATTTCGTTTAACTTTAGCTCACTATTTTCTCTATCAAAATTGACAAAGTGGGCTTCGTCTACAGGCTCATAAGGATTGGCAAGCAATTGCGCCATATAAGCTTCTTGAGCAGAAAAATCGTTTTTGTTTTGAATATTAAATATTACTATTAGCGATACATAATAGCAAAGAACCAGAATTAATATCACTGCCAGCGTGCGTTTTACAACTTTACCAAACATAAGAAAAACCTCTCAAAAATAGAATAATATTAATTATATCATATAAAATGCAAAAATCAAGAAATGACTTTTAAGCTATTCGACCTCTTTATCAAAACTATGCAACCTTTTTTTTGCTTTTATTAATAAAAAGGCGGTAAGTGCTGCCAGAGCAAGCACTATACTTGCTATTGCAACAGCTATACTTTGACCTTTCGAAAGCCCGCTCGTTAGGCTTGCGCTTTGCATATAGGCATAGCCTTCACGGTAAACAATTTTTTCAAACTCCCCATATTCTCCGGTGCTTTTTACAACGCTGACCCTCTGCCCATCTTTATAATCGTCGCCAATAATTTCGCTTTGGATATCGGGGTAGCGATATATCTTTGCCTTGCCGAAAAGGTTGGGGGTGACTACCGTCTTATACACAATATCATATACATATTCCTTGCGGGAATAATAGATATCGCTTGCTAAAACATAGCCTTGAATGCCATTGGCTTCCACAAAATAAAAACTGTAACGGTCTACCTTAATAAGTTCCGTATTAAGCAGAGTTATTACAGCAGATTGCTCTAAAAGAGCAAGCACATTGCTGTCTTCTGCAATAGATGCGCTTTTATATAGCTTAGCTCCGTTATGGAGCACCTTCCATTCGCAATCCTCTTGCGTTCCTTGTGCTGATGCTGTTTGCAAAGGCATGCTTACAAGCAAAACAAAAGCAATAACAAGAGGCAACAACTTTCTCATGAGCCCATTATACATTAACTTATTAAAAAATGCTAGTTCTTAAAATATGTTAAAAGATATATTGTACTTTGAATACAAAAATAAGCTTAAAACTCTTTAGCAGATATTGACATTTTTTTTTAGAATGTTATACTAAGCTGAATTGATAAAGTAGCAAACAAGGAGATTTATCTTGGAAACTGCAAAGAAAAACAAATGGACAGAATTTACCCAAAAGCACCCCGAATTTTATAAGTTTGTAAAATTTACTTTGGTGGGAGCAGTAGGCGTACCCATAGAAATAGGCAGTTACTATCTTTTTGCCTATGTTATTTTCAAAAGCCTTGCTACAACTCCCGTAACTATCTGGGTGCTGGAATATGAAGGCATAGGCTTTATGTGGTCATTTTTGCTTTCTACTGCGCTGGGTGAAGCGGTGGGCTTTGTATTAAATAGAAAAATGACCTTTGCCGCTGATTCTAACCCTATGTTCAGCATATTTTTGCATATGCTTATGGTAATCTTTACAATCTTTGCCACTACTCTGCTAGGTATGGAAATCTTAAAGTTCACTGCTGCAAAAGGCGGAGATATTGCAAGGTTTGGCGAAGGCTTTGCAAAACCTATAGTAACTATCCTTGCTACTGCTTGGATTTATCCGTTAAATAGGTTTGTTATACATAGAAAAAAGAAAATTAAAAAAGAAATATCCGGGCAAAATAGCTTAGGCTAAAATAAATATCTTTTTAGGAGGACAAAAATAGTGAAGCGTGTCAAAATGGGTGTAGTGGGATGTGGATTTCCCTTTTTCTTTCATACTGCTAATGCAGAGGATTCTAAGTATGTAGAGTATACGGCAGTCTACGATATAGACTATGAAAAAGCTTGCGATGTAGCAGAAAGTTATAGCTGTAATGAAATGACAGCCTATACCAGTCTTGAAGAAATGTTAAAGGCAGACATTGATGCGGTGTTAGTAAGTGTGCCGCACTATCAGCATGAAGAGGTTGTAATCAAGTGCTTGGATGCAGGCAAACATGTGCTATGCGAAAAGCCAATGGCTACCAGCTTAGAAGGGTGTCAGGAAATGGCAGATGCCGCCCGCCGCAATAATGTATTGCTTATGATAGCCGAAAACCATCGTTTTTTACCTGCGCACAATTGGATACATGATACAATAGCAGAGGGGCTCATTGGGGATATTAATATTATCCGCTCTCATGAAGGCTGCGATGAGCTTGAAGCAATAGCCAACCCCGATTGCTGGAAAATGGATTTACAAAAGTCCGGCGGCGGAGTTTTGCTAGACCAAGCAGTACATAAGTTTTCTACCTTAGAATATATAGTAGGCGACAGAGTGGAGACCGTTTTTGCAATGGTGAGTAAGCAAGTTGCTACACTAGAGCAAAAAGCAGATGACAATGCTATGTGTATTGCAATTTTCAAAAATGGGGTTATGGCGGAAATTACCGTTAGCTGTACCCAAATAAACAATGCCAGCAACAGTTTGGAGGTATACGGTACAGAAGGCTCTATTTTAGAGTGTCACGACAATGAAAACCCTGTAAAAATTTACTCTGAAGCAGATAAGGCAGGCGACAATCAATTTGAGTGGTACACTCCCGAAATCCCTCATGGAGAAAACCCTGTCTACTACTATATTTCCGGGCGTAATTGCGACGACCATTTTGGACAATGTATTATTGAGGGCAAAGAGCCTGACTTTACGCTGGAAGATGCCGAAAGCGCAGTAGAATGCTGTCTTGCAGGGTACCTCTCATTTTTGGAAGGGCGGCCTGTAAAGCGTGAAGAAGTGCGCAATATGGTCGGCAATGTAGGCACTAAAAGCATTATTAATAGATTGGCAGGGAAAATCCCTACAAAAAATAAATAACAAGGAGGAATTTGATATGCAAAAAGCAGTAGGTTATAATAAGCAAAAAGCGGCTGAGTTAATGGAGCGGTACAACTTAGATATTATGGTAGTATCCAATCCTTTTAATGTCTATTACACCAGCGGGCTGCCTGTACTGCATAGCTCTCCTAACCCGATTTTAGAAGCTCTTTCTAATAAATTTCCTAATTTTAGCATTATCTTTAGGGACGGAAGCGTAACAGTATACAATTGGGGGGCGTTTGGAAGCGTAGACGAGTTTTGCTGGGTAGACGACAATGTGCCTATTTTTACCTTTGATACTTTAGCCGATACCCTTGCGCCTAACTTGGCGGAATTGGGGCTGGCAGGCAAAAGAGCAGGGGTGGAGAGCAGCATACCTAAGTTTTTGCTGGATGCCCTGACAAGCGAAGAAGCAGCTATGCAAATTGTGGAATGTGACGATGTGCTAAACACTTTGCGTATGGTTAAATCGCAAGAAGAAGTGCAACGCCTTGTGCGTGCTATGGAAATTACGCAAGATACAATAAATGCTTGTTTGCCTTTCTTAAAAGAAGGAGTTTCTGACAATGAATTAATTCGCTTTGCCCGTGACAAAATGCTTGCAGGCGGTGCGGATGATTGGAATCATTTTACCGTTAGATTCGGAGATTCTGACCCCGAAGGACCGGGCACGGGGCGAAAGATAGCACGCAATGAAATTATTCGTTTGGATTTTGGCGTAGTTTATAAAGGATATGTTTCTGACCTAAATAAGCATGCCATTATCGGTAAAGCTGACGAGGAGGCCAAAAGCCTATTAGCGGCACTTGTGCAATTGCAAAAATACTGTGAGGACAATATTAAACCCGGCGTCAATATGAATGATTTTGGCTTTGCCGCTCAGGAATGGTATGAAGAAAATTATCCCGACAGCTCCGCTTATTTAATAGGCCATAGCATAGGGCTGCAGGTGGAAGATATGCATCTGTTTGGCACTTTTGGCGGTTTGGATATAGAGTTTGAAGAAAATATGGTCTTTGAAATTGAGGCTTGGGAGGATTATGAGGATACGCATTTAGGAGTGGAGGATATGTATATAGTTACCAAAACCGGTTGCAAAAAGCTATCTTGCTTAACTCCTGATATTTACGAAATAGACTAGCATAGTAAATCTTTAAGGCAGTAGGCATGCCTTTGGCGCAAATATATAAAAAAGGAGGGTCGAGACAGCCTACTCGACATTTTTCAGTATGAAACCGTTAATTATTGTAGCTACGCCAAATATTTGTTGGCTAAAGCCGGATGTACCCTATCCCATAACTGCAAATGAAATAGCTAAAGAAGCGGCTCTTTGCCGTGAAGCGGGAGCGGCTGTACTGCATTCGCATGGAGAAGGGCAATGGGTAGAAATGATTGGGGCAGTGCGGGCTGCCAGCGATATTTTAGTGCAAGGCGGTATGTCCAGTATTCCGCTGCAAGAGCGGATAGAAGTATTTGAGCAAAAAGCGGATATGGTATCCATTATACTCAATCACCATGCAGAGGCATTTACGGAAGTCAATTGCGATATGTTGCATCCGCTTGAGGAGTTAAGGGAATATGCGCTTGCTTGCAAAAAATATAAAGTCAAGCCCGAGTTTGAAGTTTGGCATGCGGGCTCTATTTGGAATCTAGAGCGTCTTATAGAAGAAGGGCTGCTGGATGCTCCGTATATTACCACCTTGTTTTTTGGTTGGCCGGGCGGTACTTGGTCGCCCCCTACTGTAGAAGAATACCTTTATCGCAAAAGCCTAATGCCAAAAGGCTCTGCTATGACTCTTAGCATTATGGACCCTGCGCAAATGAAGCTGCTTGTAGCGGCTATTACACATGGGGACAATGTGCGTGTAGGTACAGAGGACTATCCGTTTAATCAACAAGGAAAGGTTTGTGCAACTTATGAGCTGGTTAAAGAAATAGCGGATATTGCCCGCTCTTTAGGCAGAGAAGTTGCCTCTCCGCAACAGGCGGCAGAGATTTTGGGTATACAATAACAATTAGATTTTTTAGGAGGCAAAGAAATGGTAGATAGAAAAGTAGCCATTGTAACAGGCTCATCAGTAGGTATAGGCAGATCCGCCGCCCTTAAGTTTGCAAGGGAGGGCTATAATGTTGCCATAATTGCAAGAGGCAAAGGCATTCATGATGTGGGAGAGGAAGTTAGAGCACTTGGAGTGGAATGTATAGCGTATCAAGGCGATGTAGGCAAAGAAGAAGATGTAAAAGATATGGTTGCTCAAGTAGAAAAAGCATGGGGCAGAGTAGATGTGCTCAACTGCAATGCCGGCATAGTGGTGGTTAAGCCGCTGGAGGATACCACTTGGGAAGATTTTGTCAATGTTACCCATATCAATATTGGCGGGCATTTCCTCTTTACAAAATATGTTATGCCAATTATGAAAAGGCAAAAATATGGTTCAATTGTCAATATGGGCTCGGTTTCCGGGCATGTGGGACAAACTCAGCACGCCATTTACGGGGCTACAAAAGGCGCAATTATTGCTTTTACCCGTGCTATAGCTTGGGAACTTGCAGACTACAATATCAGGGTCAACTCCATTAGTCCCGGCTCTGTGGATACACCAATGCTGCGCAGCGATATACAACTGGAATCAACAAGAATGAAGCTGCCCTTTGAGGAAGTTAAAAAAATGCGTGAAGCAGAGCAAGCCTTTAACCGCTGGGCGCATCCTGACGAAATAGCAGAGGCAATTTACTTTTTGGCAAGCGATGCCGCTAGCTTTGTTACAGGCACTGACTTGCTTGTAGATTGCGGCTGGGTATCAAAGTAAATAATAAGGAAAAATGTAGTGAAAAAGAGATATTTTGTAACTGGGGCTACAGGATGTATAGGTGCATGGGTAGTTAAGAACCTAATTGAAAGCGGCGAGGAAGTCTTTGCGCTGGTAAGAAGCAACCTCGATAAACTTAACCTAATTATGGACAGTGACGATATTGCTAAGGTGCATATTGTACAAGGCGATATCTATGACAGCAATGCAGTTGAAAGGGCAGTAGCTGATAACGGTATTACCAATATAATACATTTGGCCGCTATGCAACTGCCTTTATGCAAAGCCAATCCTATATTAGGCGCAAAAGTTAATGTGGTAGGCACTATAAATATATTCGAAGCCGCTGTTAAAGCAGGACTTAAAAAGATAGTTTATGCCAGCAGTACCGCTGTTTATGGTTATGCGCAAGAGTATAAAGGCGGAGTTTATACCCATTCTTCACCGCTTATTCCGCATTCGCTCTATGGAGTATATAAAGTGGATAACGAATGGAGCGCCAAAGTTTATTTTGCAGAGCATGGGCTGTCAAGCATTGGCATAAGACCGTTTGTGGTATATGGTCCGCTGCGTGACCAAGGTATGACTTCTACCCCCACCACCGCTATGAAAATGGCTATAAAAGGCAAGCCTTACCAGATTTCCTATGGCGGAGAGTTTGGCTTTCAATATGTGGACGACAGCGCAAAAGCCTTTATTTTAGCTTCAAATGTAGCGTTCGAAGGTGCGGAGGCATACAATCTGGGCGGCGAAAATGTAACTATGGATAGGGTAATTGATGCCATTGAACTGGCTTTGCCTGCCGCAAAAGGGGCGATAACTTATATTGACACTCCTTTGCCCTTCCCCAGCCAAGCTAAAAGTGATGAGCTGGCAAAGTTGATAGGTCCTGTTTGCACTACTCCGCTGGAAAAAGGTGTTGCGCAAAGTATCGCAATATTCAAAGAAAAGCAAGAATATATAAGTAGTATTAAGTAAAGCAATGCTACCGTAAGCCCTGGATTGCTTCGTACCTCGCAAAGACATGCAAGCATCGTGAGCAATCCGGACCTGAGGAGACTTCGCTCCTTATAGTATTAAGTAAAGCAATGCTACCGTAAGCCCTAGATTGCTTCGTACCTCGCAAAGACATACACCGTCATTCCAAACACTGTGAAGCAACCCAAGCCTGTCAAGACTTGTAAATAAATAGCGACTCTTGCCAATATTGACAAAAAACACTAAAAAGTATATAATTTTTATATAAAACACATATAGAAAACTGACATGGAGGTCATTCTAATGGGTAAATTTAACGAAGATTCTAAAATAAGGGATGTTCTTGCCGACCCTCAAGCGCTAGAGCTAATTGAAAAGTATTTTCCGGGCGCAATAAAGCATCCAATGATACCGCTTGCAAAGGGTATGAAAATCAGCGTAATGAAAAAGTTTAGAAAGCAAGCGGGCTTGACCTTAGAGCAATGCGAAAGTTTCTTAAAAGAGCTGTCGGAACTGGAATAAATTAATTCATTTTCACTTATTTGTAATGCTCTAAAACTAATTTATAGTATTACTTAATGCTTTTGCATAAAAAGGAGCGTAAGTATGTTTAGAGTGCTATTAAGATTTGGGATACCCACCCCAAAACTTTTGGCGTATGAAAGATATTGCTTTATTGCACCGCATCCCGACGATATAGAGTTAGGAGCGGGCGGCACGGTTGCACGCTTAAAAGCTATGGGTAAGCATGTCACCTATATAATAGCTACCGATGGCAGATATGGCGGAGCAACGCCAGATATTGAGCCTGCGGAGCTTATTAAAATTCGTGAGCAGGAGACCAGAGCGGCGGCGGAAAGTTTAGGTGTGGATAAGGTTGTTATGCTAGGGTTTTGCGAGGCGGGCAGATATAAGCAAGCAGAACTGGTCAAGCGTATTGCGCTTGCCGCAGCCGAAGCCCAGCCCGATATTATCTTTACAGTAGACCACCTTGTACCCACCGAACTGCACCCTGACCATATAAATGTAGGAGCGGCATGCTCCGAAATGCTTCTTTTCCTTAATAATCACCATTATATGAAAGAAATTGGAGGCGAAGCCTCTCCCCGACCGCTTGCAGGGATTGCTTACTTTTTTACCAATAAGCCCAACCGCTATATTAGGGTGACAAAATATTTTAAGAAACAAGTAGCGGCATTGGTGTTGCATAAAAGCCAAATGCATCCTTATGGCAAAAGGACGCTTGCCGAAATGTATAAGCTATTGATATTTACTCGTAGCCTACGCTACGGATTGCGCAGATTTGCCTTGCAGGCAGAAGCATTTCGAGTGCTAAACTTACATGCCGCCCACTGTGCCCCCGAATTTGCCGAAAAAAGCCTTTTCGGCAAGTATTAATCTTAACTTGAAACCCTCTACCTGCAGTCCTGGATTGCTTCGTACCTCGCAAAGACCTAATGGGCTAGATTGTTTTGTATCTCACAAAGATAGAGCAACTTAGGCGGCACAGTTTTCAACCTTAGGGGTAACATATGAAAAAACAGTTTAAGCTACTGTGGAATCAAGAAAAAAACTATATACACCTTGCGTCTGTCAATCGTGAGGCTGTCAATGAGTATAACGACAAAACATTGTCTGCGCTACTTCTTTTAGGATGGGTGCTAATGTTATTTCCATTGGCAGCTGTACCATTTAGCAGTACAAAGGCGGGTGCAGTCCCTGCTTATATAGTTTCGTTCTTGCTGTTTTTTGTTATGTTTTTATTGTTTAAGATTCCAAATATAAAAAAGCACACATATTGCGGGCTATATGCCGCCTTTTCTGTTTTCTTTCTATTAGGAATATACCTTAGCGTTATTCATTCCCCCGTTATGCGGGCGACAATCCTGCTTGGAGGGTTTGTCATTATGCCGCTTAGTTTTATTGACCGCCCAGGCCGCAGCCTATTATTTTTGACTTTTTGGTTTGTAATTCATACTATATTGGCATTTTATCTTAAACCCAAACATGCGCTTGATGATACTATTAATTGCATATGCTCCGGCGTTTTAGGGTACTATCTAGGAAGGACTTTGGTGCATGTTCGCCTGGAGAGCTTTGAAGTAAGCCGTCAACTAATTATAGAAAAGGAAGCCGATGTGCTGACCGGCCTATTTAATCGCCGTAAATTGTTTGAAACTCTAGCTGTTTTAGAAACAGCAAATGCGGAAAAACCCTCTGGGATTCTAATGATTGATATTGATCACTTTAAAGATTTTAATGACAATTACGGTCATGCTGCGGGTGATAAGTATTTAAGCAGTTTTGGCAAAGTAATGATAAATTTTATACAGAACTTTAGATTTGATTTTTATCGCTATGGCGGAGAAGAATTTGTGGCAATTGCATATGGGTATAACGAGAAAGAATTGCTGTCAATAGCTGAAAGCCTGCGAATTGCTGTGCAAAATTTGGATATGGACGGGTATAGCACCACCGTTAGTATCGGAGTAGCCTATTGCGGGGGCGAGCGAGTTTTGAATTATGAAAATGTAATTGAACGAGCGGATAAGGCTGTCTATGCCGCAAAGCATGCAGGGCGCAATAAAGTATGTATGGAGCAGAAAGGGGAGTAATATAGGCAAGGAGCAAAGCCTCTGCTAATCAGAGAGAGCCATGCTAGCGTTTGCCCTGGATTGCTTTGTCGCTATCGCTCTGCGCAATGACGGTTGTATTGTCTTTGCAGGCGACGCGTTAAGCTGGCTTGCCAGTGGCAAGCCAGTAGCCGAAGCCCACGAGCAATTGCGGAGCAATGCGAGGGTATATAAGCAAAGCAATCCAGTCTCCAGAGCGTTGCTCCCTGTATAAAGTACCTTATAGAGCCTAGCTCCAAAGCCCTACCTTAATCATTCGCGGAACGCAAATGTATTTCATCACGCTTTAGCGTGTATTTGACCATTTATGCAATAAATGCATTTCACCACTTGCGCAAGCAAGTGTATTGCTGGATTGCTTTGTCGCTATCGCTCCGCGCAATGACTTTTAGGGATTGCTTCGACACTTGTGCTATGCAATTATGGTTTTAAGGTCATTAAGCAATATTTACTACATACTAAGAGAGTCTTCTTGATTATGCCGCCTTTTATTTAGTTCTTGTAATATTTTATTGTGTTCCTTGGTATCAAGGGCATAATTCCACATGGGGATTACGCTTAACAGGTAGCCGGCGGCGGCAGGCAGGGTAATAAGAAGAAACAATATCATCATATAGGGCTGATAATCGGGGTTGGTGCGGGGGATGCCTCCGGCGGCTATATAATTGTTTACTTCCTCTATTGCCTTATCCGAAAACCCTACTGCGGCATAGCCAATCCCTGCAAGAAAAGTGGCAACAGCGGCTTGCAGCTTGGCAATAAAAGACTGCCCTGCAAAGAATACTCCGTCAGGCCGTTCTCCGGTCATATACTCCTGGTAATCCACGCAATCTGCAATCATCACCGACATTAATACTATGGGGATACCCAATCCAATGCCTACAAAAGTAAAGCAAATAGCAAGCAGCCCGATATTTAAAGGTGATATCATATTGGTGGGACTGATAAGGTAAAGTACAAAAATTAAGATACTGGGAATCACCGCTAAAAGGTTGGAATAGACAAAGAGATTGCGTTTGGAGAACTTTTTTAATAGTTTGGGAGTTAACCCTATCGCTATATACTGACCTACAAACAGCCCTATGCCGATAAGTCCCATATAAATGATAACGCTGACAAAATTCTTAGAAGCAAAATAATAGGTCATAAGGGGAAGGGCAACAACGGTAATCAGCATTTTAGGACTGCCTAGCACGCCGGAAAGCAGCACTTGGCGGAAAGGCTTGTTCCTCCACATCACCTTAAAGGCGTCAAACGCTCCGCCCGAGGCAGGGGCAGGCTTGATTTGCTCTTTTACTTTAAGGCCTGCAAATTGAAAAAGTATAAATCCTAAAAGCGCAAAAGCAGAAGCGATAATTAAGAACCCTATTGCCTCATTGCTAATTATGTCTCCAATTGCAAGTGCAATAGGCTGCACAATATATCCCAATGTCATACCCACTACAGCTATTATCCTTGCGCTAGCCAGCAGATTGTTGCGTGCATTGTCGTCTTCGGTCATTAGGGAAGTAATGCCCCAGAGCGGAATATCGCCTATAGTATACGCAATGCCCCACAACACATAAGTGACTGCCGCCCACACTACTGCAAGGGTAGTATACTTGGTTTGAGTATATATCCCAAAAGGTGCCAAAAAGCATAATACCGTTACTATAAAAATAAGGGCAGGTGCAATAAGAAGATAAGGTCTGCACTTGCCCCATTTGCTGTTGGTTTTGTCTACTATAAAGCCCATAACGGGGTCATTAAAAGCATCAAAAATCCTGCTTGCCCCCACTATAATCCCTACCGATAAGGCAGGGATTAATATAGTAAACTGGAGAAAATAAGTATAAGTATTGATAAAAATACCATACAAGATATTTTGTCCTACCATAGAAATAAGGTAGTATTTTTTTTCTTTTTTAGAATAAGATAATAGATTTTGTTCCATGCCTATTTTTCCTTTGCAAGTAATGGTTTTATTTTAACATAACCGTATCCCTTAGTCAATGTACAAAATATATTGAAAATATCAAAGAAACATTGACTTAGCCTTTTTTTGAGATTATAATAGATTTATTAAGGAGTTATATTATGGATATTAGAAAATTTCAAGAAAAAGATAGGGAAAATCTTAGACAAGTATGTATAGAAACAAGCGCTTTTGAGCTTAAAAATGAAACTGATGCAAAGGTGCTCACTCTCTTGTACATAGAGCCTTATATTGATACTGAGCCTGACAGCTGCTTTGTAGCTGTAGACGAAAATGATGAAGCTGTGGGATATATAGCTTGCGCTCCTGATTTTGACCGCTATAAAAAGAACTTTATGGAAAAATACTTTCCCCAAATCTGGAAAATGAAGCCTTTTACCGCTTTTAAAAGGTGGGTGGAATTTTTAATTGATACTCCCCTAAAGAAAAATTATCCCGCACATTTGCATATCAATTTGTTTGCGTCACACCAAAAAAAGGGACTGGGCACAAAACTTGTAGATGCACTTTATGCCCATTTGAAAGAAATAGGAGTGCCCTCTGTTTACTTGCGTTGCGGCAAAAATAATAAAAAGGGGATGAGTTTCTATAAAAAATATGGTTTCACATTGAAATCTACCAAAATAAGCGGGCTATTCGTGCTTGAAATAGTATAACATATTGACAAACAAGCTAAAAGTTGTTAAGATAAAAAAAAGTATTAAAAGCTATGAAGAGGACTGAGGAAAAGTAGCGCATTGCAGAGAGCTGTTGGCAGGTGCAAAACAGTATGCGCCCTCTCCTGTATCACCTCGGAGCTGTCCTCCCAAAGGGCGCTATTGCCTCAGTAGATAGGACCGTTACTCCACGAGAGAGAGAAAAAAGTGGCTTGGCGCTTGCTAAGCAATTAGAGTGGTACCACGGGATATCCGTCTCTAGGCAATAGAGACGGATTTTTATTAAAAGGAGATATGCTTATGGAAAGGTTTTACAAGAGATTTGTAAACGAAACTATTGAAGACGGTAAGCTAAAGACTATCGGCTTTAATGTCCCCGACAATTTTAATTTTGCCTATGATGTAGTGGATGAATTAGCGAGTTTGAGCCCAAACAGCAGAGCAATGGTATGGGCAAGCGAAAAAGGAGAGGAGCGCATTTTTACCTTTGCTGAAATGAGCAGTTATTCTGCAAAAGCCGCTAACTATCTATATGCTCAAGGTATAAGGAAAGGCGATAAAGTTATGCTGGTGCTCAAGCGGCACTATCAGTTTTGGTTTGTAATCTTAGCCCTGCATAGAATTGGCGCTATTGCTATCCCTGCCACTCACCTGTTAAAGAAAAAAGATTACATTTATAGATTTGAATCTGCCGGCGTAAAAAGCATTATTTGTACTAACGAAGACGAGGTTTGCCTGCAAGTTGAAGAAGCAATAGAGGACTATCCGGGTATAGAAAGCAAATTTTTAATTAAAGAGCACAGAGAGGGCTGGCTAAATCTTGACGAAGGTATAGAAAGCGGCAGTAACTGCTTCCCCCGACGGGAAGGAGCAGAAGCTATCAGCAAAAATGATATGATGCTAATGTATTTTACCTCAGGCACCACCGGCTATCCTAAGATATGTATCCATAAGTTTGATTATCCCATCGGGCATTTGATTACTGCTGTATGGTGGCAAAATGTAATACCCGGAGGGCTGCACTTTACCATGAGCGAAACAGGCTGGGCAAAGAGTATGTGGGGCAAGATTTACGGGCAATGGATAGGCGAAAGCGCTGTATTTACTTATGACTTTGAAAAGTTTAAGCCAAACGAGATTTTATCCCTTTTTGCTAAATATCAAATTACCACATTTTGTGCGCCGCCTACTATTTATAGGTTCTTTATTAAAGAAGATTTATCTAAGTTTGACCTATCCTCACTTAAATATGCTGTAACTGCAGGAGAAGCTCTAAATGCAGAAGTTTACAAGCAGTTTAAGGAAAATACCGGACTTATGATAATGGAAGGATTCGGTCAAACCGAAACTACGCTAACACTTGCTAACCTTACTAATGACAACCCTAAACCCGGCAGTATGGGACTGCCTAATCCTCAATATGATATAGATTTGGTGGATGCTGAAGGCAATAGCGTGGAAGCCGGTGTGCCGGGCGAAATTGTTGTAAGAACTGACAAAAGGGTATCCGTAGGCATGTTTATGGGATACTATAAAGACGAAGAGCAAACAAAAGCCAGCTGGCATAATGATGTTTATCATACCGGCGATATGGCTTGGCGGGATGAGGACGGGCACTTTTGGTTTGTAGGCAGGACGGATGATATTATTAAGTCCAGCGGCTATCGTATAGGACCGTTTGAAATAGAAAGCACCCTTATGGAGCATCCTGCGGTGTTGGAATGCGCTGTCACAGGCGTGCCTGACCCCGACAGAGGGCAGGTGGTAAAAGCCACAATAGTACTAGCCAGAGGTTACAGCCCTTCAGAGGATTTGATAAAAGAAATTCAAAGCTATGTGAAAGCGCAAACTGCACCTTATAAATATCCCCGAGTTATAGAGTTTACAGAGGCTTTGCCTAAAACTATCAGCGGCAAGATTAAACGCACCGTAATAAGAGGAGAAGAGGACATTTAAACAAACTGATTGACTTTATTAATATTTTCAGATACTATATACCCGAGGGGAAAGGAGTAAATTATGAAAAATATCTGGAAATTTATAGTCAAACAACGAAAAGCGATTGTAGTAATTACTTTATTGCTGGTCGCTTTTTCTATTTTTTACACTGTAAAATTAGTAGATAGCGGCAAGATTAACTCTGACCTCCTTGCGTATTTGCCCGAAAATACAGAAACCAGCAAAGGTCTAAAGTTTATGACTGAGGAGTTCGGTATTAAAGGTGACGGGCTTTTTGTAGTTAGTGCCGGCGAGCCCGATAGCGAAGATTATCAATTGTTTTCCCAAGATGTTAAAGAAGTTTTAGAAATGGAAGGGGTGTCTAATGTCGTATGGTATGGCACTTTGGATGAGCTGGAAAATATAAATATGGGGAATATACCGGGAGTGGATATGTCCAGAGTTATTGATACTACCAGTATAATAGATTTTTTAGTTCATCCTCAAGAGGAAAATCCGGGATATAACAACTATGTGGTCTTAGTTTTTATGGATTACTCCCCCTCTACCCCTGAAGCATTTGCTCTGCTGGGAGATATAGAAACAAAATTTGCCGCTCGCGATAGTGCGCTGGACGGTATGACCTATACTGCTCGCACAATCTTAGAAGAAACCTTGGCTGAAGCTCCAATGTATCTTATAGTTGGAGTGGCAATTGTCTTAGTTATTTTATTGTTAGTGACAACCTCATTTATAGAACCTTTGATACTGTTGCTAACCTTAGGTGTCTCTATGATTATTAATATGGGCACCAATTATTTTTTCAATGAGATATCCATTATTACTTTTGCCGCAAGCTCTATATTGCAATTGGGTATTGCTATGGATTACGCTATTTTCTTTATGCATAGATATAGAGAAGAAAGGGATGGAGGGCTCTCCCCGGAGGATAGTGCCGCAATATCCGGAAAAGCGGTGTTTACAACTTTAATAGCTAGTTCGCTTACTACCATAGCAGGCTTTGGGGCTTTGATCTTTATGCAGTTTACCATTGGGCTTGACCTTGGCAGAGTAATAATGAAAGGTGTAGCTTTAAGCCTTATAACAGTAATTATCTTACAGTCTTGCTTAACAGTAATAATGGACAAGTTAATTAAAAAGACTGCTCATAAGGCATTAACTATTCCGTTTGAAAAGCCGGCTAGTTTTTTAATTAAAGTGCGCCATATAATCCTTGCAGCATGTGTGGTACTGCTAGTTCCGGCATTTATAGGGCAGTCAAGGCTAGATTTCAGTTACTTCAAAATGTTCGAAGACCCGCCGCAGCCCACCAGCCAACAGGTAATAGCGGCAGAACTTCGCAACCAAATGATAGTTGCAGTACCGGTAATACCAAAAGAAGGCAAAACTCATAAGCAATATTTGGCAGAACTAAAAGAAGATGAAAACATCGGCAATATCATGGGTATCTTTGAAGTGGCAAATATTTCGCACATACTCCTCCCTCCGCCCGTTGTTGAAAAGCTAATGGACGAAAGCCCATATGTCTCCTCGATGTTTGCAATCAAAGAGGTAAATGGCAAAAAAGTAGTTTATACGCTTTACACAATAACTGTAAAAAGCGAGTCAGAAACGCAAGCATCTTATGATACTCTTGAACATATCAATACGGTAACTAATAAGTATTTTGACGAAAGCTATCCTATGGGGATGCTTACCGGCATTAATGATATGAAAGAGATTACGCCTAAAGACTTTTTCCGCATCACTTTTATTTCTGTGGGAGCAATCTTATTAATTATGGGATTGATGCTGAGGTCTTTCCGCAAAGCAGGTTTGACGGTATTGCTTATAGAGCTTGCCATTTGGATAAATTTTTCTATTTCTTTCCTTTTAGGGCAAGAAGTCAACTTTATGGTTTATCTTATTATTACCAGTATTCAGCTAGGATGTACTGTTGATTATGCCATACTTATTATCAATAATTTTGATGAAGATATGCGCAAATATAAAGATAGCAAGCTAGCCGCAAAAAGCGCAATCTCTCGTAGCTTTAATCCTGTAATGACCAGTGCGTCTATTATTGCCGGTGCTTGTATGGGCGTGTATCTAGTGTCAAAGAACCTTGTTGTAAAGGATACTACCTTTCTGCTTGCAAGGGGGGCACTAATTAGCTTTGCGCTAGTTGTACTGGTTATGCCCGGTTTGCTTGTGTTCTTCAAAAAGATTCTGCCACTAAAGCAGGAGTTGGAAAGAATGAAACGGGATGTTTTGCTTACCAAACAAGAACTAAAAGAATATACCCGAAGGAAACGACAAAAGATTAAAAGAATTAAAAGCGGCCAAAATCAAAACTTATAGCAATAGAGATTGTTAATCTGGATTTCGTATATTAGCTTATAGCCATTCGAAAAATAACAAATGGGTTTTTTCGGATTTTGTTTGCCTATTGCATATCCAATATTTTTATTATATAATATTATCATAAAAAATAATATAAGAAGGAATGGAATATGGCAAAGATTAATTTGAAGCAGTTGTTTTTATTACTACTTATTTTGCTGTGCATCCCCCTTGGGCTTGCCTCTTGCAGTCAACCACCACTTCCGCAGATAGAGCTAACAAGCGTCAATTTATATAAAAACAATGACCACCAATATGCTGACTATATTGATGCAGACTACACTTTTTGCATACAAAGTAAAGAGGAGTTCATTATAGAACTTACTTTCGACAACCCTAAAGCGCATCCTATCTTTAGCGTAGCTGTCAATGATTCCTTTGTCTCTAGTGCTAAGTTTTTATCAGGCTCTACTCCGCAAAAAATACGCTTCCTATATACTTTGCCCGAGCAGGCGCAATCAAGCGGCGTCGAAAGCGAAAGGTCTATTATTATCGAAAGATTTATCTTTACCTATTCGGGCAATCCTGTTACAAAAGATTTAAGCATCCCCATTATTGTACCAATCCTGGAAAATCCAAGTTTTACGGTGACCCTAAATATTGAGGGGGAAGCAGACGATTATAGTATAGGTTATATGGAATCTTTATATGATTTCGTAATTACTAAACTTAACTTTTTAAGTACTCGGTTCGGAGGCGTATATACCCAAGATTTTGGTGAAGGAAAAAAAGTTGATTACTATTACTTTTACAAAAATACTACTTTATATGTACTTGTTTCAGATTTCTTTATTTTTACACTTAATAATGAGGGTACAGAATATATCGTTTCAGGCTTAACTGCGTCAGGGTCAGGTATCACCACCATATTGCTATACCTGCCTGAAATCCATGAAGACTTACCCGTCACCTCAATAGGAGCACACGCTTTTGAAGGTAAAATCTTTAGAAATATGGTGCTACCCAACTCTATTAAAACAATAGGAGCTAGTGCTTTTAAGGACTGCAAATCCCTTTCCGGCGTTACTCTTAGCAAAGATGAGTCTATGCTTTCTGAAATAGGCGAGCGTGCATTTGAAAACACTCCTAAACTGGAAGCCTTTGCCCTGCCGCCATTGCTTACCAAAATCGGCGCGCAAGCATTCCTTAATTCGGGGCTAAAACAAACTCAATCCAGCCCCGGAAGCGAAATAATTATACCTTCTTCTTTACAGCATATAGGCAATGAAGCATTTAGAAAAACAAAAGCAAAAGCAATACGCTTTGCAGAAGATGCAACTCTTATCCATATGGGAGAGTTTGCCTTTTCTGAAATGCCCAATCTTGTTACCGTTGAGACAAAGTATGGCACCACTCCCGATACTAAAGGGATAAAGACCATAGGCGAGGGTGCATTTTATTTATGCAAAAGTTTAAGTACTCTCCTGATAAAGGATGGGCTGGAAAAAATAGATGAACACGCCTTTAAAGATTGTACTGCGCTTAAAACTGTAACGCTTCATAAAGATGTAAAGCATATTGGGATAGAAGCGTTTATGCAATGCAACCTTATTACCTTTAGCGTAGCGGAGTACAGTCAACTTATATCTATAGCAAACGGGGCATTTAGGGGGAACCGTAATCTTGCCAAACTAGACCTTACCCATGCAACAGGTCTGCAGGAGCTTGGATTAAATCCCTTTAATCAATGTAGCTCAATAAGGCAAGTTCGTCTAGGTGCTGCCATTCCGCCTTCCATTAAAGATTTTACCGATCCTAATAATAATAAAAAACGCCTTATAGACGGTAGCTATGAGTATCTAAAATTCTATGTACCTGAAAATTCTATGGAAGATTATGAGTCCGCATGGGATAGCGTATTAGTGGAACAGGGCAGGCAAATACTTATTACTGCAATAGAGAATATTTTTGGAGATTGGGCGGCAAAAATAATAAATGATGAAGAGGTGCTATTATTTGATATATTTAGTGTTTCGACAAGTTTAACACCGCCTGCAAGTCTCTTTGGATATCCTATTACAGAAATCGGACCTTATGCATTCCATCCGGGTATAAAGAGCATTACGCTACCTTTAACTGTAAAAGTAATTCATAATAGAGCGTTTTATAAATGCGACCAATTAACCTCAGTAAACTTTTCCGACCTTACAGCACTTACGGAAATAGGCGAAGAAGCCTTTTACGAAACAAAAATCAACTCTTTTGTTGCTAATCCTAACCTTAAAACCATTGAAAACAAGGCTTTCTATAATACTCAAATGCTGGAAACAGTAGATTTTAGAGATGTCGACTCATTAACACTATATACTGATGCATTTCGTAGTTCGGGAGTAAAGAACTTATATTTTGGCGAAGGCAACCTTAATGTGCAAAATGGAGCATTTAGCTCTTGCAAGGGCTTTGAGTTAATTTGGTTTGCTAAAGAAAGCCCTGCTGGCATTGCTACAACCGCCTTCACTAATAACAA